>Ga0118677_10000429_pt1 | contig 91624 bp, 80 predicted proteins | sample AliMusrvi5mmetaG_FD_86154 | JGI IMG/M metagenome (GOLD analysis project Ga0118677, IMG submission 86154) | reverse complement strand
TTATAATCATTTCACCTCAGGGAAAACCTGAACTAATTAAATATGATTTATAATTTAATGATCACGATTTTCCCGGTCTTTCGAATTTCCCCAACGTAATAAAAATAGCAATACATCCCGGCCGGAATTTTACTGGTATCCCATGAAATTTCATTTGTCATCGGAGGTATGGTTACTTCTTTAATTACTTCACCCATTTCGTCTGTAATCCGAATTCTTACACCTGAGATATTTTCTTTGGGGTTAATTGCGAATTTAACAAAATCGCCAGCCGGATTGGGATAAGCTTTTAATCCGTCTAAGTCACTGGATTTATCTATAATTCCGACTGAAGTTGAATCATAGACCATCAGAAGCCAAAAATCGTCTGTTCCAACACCGTGATGATAACAATTGACATCACCGTAATTATCAGATGAAGATCCACCAAATAACAAAAATTTATGTCCTGGTAATTCAACCGCATCGTTTAATATCTCATCCATTTCACCCCCAAAACATTGTTCCCAAATCAAGGTGCCATCGGGAGAGATTTTAATAAACCACATATCTGAATATCCAGAGAGTGAATGATTACCTGAAACCTCGCCATCATTTGACAAAGTATATCCTCCGAGAATGTAATCACCATCTGAAGCCTGTTTTATAAAAAATGGATCATCTTGATCCCCTCCTCCATAACAATGATTCCATAAAAGATTTCCATAATGATCGGTTTTCCCAACCCAAAAATCCCCATTTCCATGCTGATCGGTGATATTTCCATCAGAGGACCAGGTTATGCCCATAAATAAATATGTACCGTCCTCTAAAGGGAAAATTTGCTTGATTGCATCATCAGCGCTACCACCATAACATTTCTGCCATTCAATGTTATGTGAAGAGTCTAGTTTGACCATCCAAGCGTCTAAACTACCGTGATGCTGACAATTTACATCACCATCAGTTGAACCTGTCCACCCTCCAACAATTGCTCCTCCATCATTTGTTTCTGCAGCATAGCCTCCCCAATCCGGAGATGATCCGCCAAGGGATTTTTCCCATTTAAGATTTCCATTTTTATCAACCTTTGCAACCCAATAATGAAGGACCCCGCGGCAAGCAGCGGGGTATCCTAGAAGAGAGCCAACTGTTTACTTGTATGCAACACTGTGTATTCATTTTCAAGACCCTGGTCACGAACGTACTTCGTAATACTCGACTCATCTCCAAATTTACTTACCGTGTTCACAAAAAATCCATCGGTCCAAAATTCACCACCCCACAATTTTTCTTTCACTTCAAGATGCTTTCTGAATACTTCTCGGGCTGTTATACTTTTTATCATCCTTATAAGTTCACTGGCGCTCTTTGTTGGCACAGATTGAACCAAAAAATGAACATGATCTTTGTCCGTTCCAATCTCCAAAAAGTGAACATCGTAACGCTTCTCAATCTCAAGACAGACATCCTTCAGCGTTTCATCAACTGCTTTGCTGAAAACAACTCTGCGGTACTTGGCCGGACAAACAAAATGGTACAACAGTACAGATACATTATGCGATTTATGTATGTATTCGCTTTCGCTCATACATGCAAAGATATTAATACGCCGCAAGCGGCGGGGAACTAACCCCTAAAAGAGATTAGATCCATGGTTACCAGTTACATCACCATCATTTGAACAGGAGACGCCACAACATAAATACCCGGAATCTGAAGTCATAGAAAGTCCCCAGAACTCATCACTGCAACTGCCTCCGAAACATTTTTGCCACACAATATTACCGCTCTCATCTGTTCGTACCAACCAGTAATCAGCACCACCATGATTGTTGGTTACATTTCCGTTATTAGACCATGTAGCACCAGTTAGGATATATCCTCCATCCAAACAATGGTCCATCCAAACAGGTCCATCAATATCAGATCCACCAAAACAACTTGAATTTAAAATATTTCCGGTTGAATCAATGCTGACTAACCAAAAATCTATATTACCGTGATTCCCATGAACATCTCCATTATTTGAGGTGGTCCCTCCAAAAAGGAAATAACCAGACGAAGATGGTAAGACCGAGTATCCAAGATCATCTCCGCTTCCACCGTAACATTGCTGCCACAAAATTTGCAGAGACTGGGCTTGCAATTCAAATCCTGCAAGTAATGGAATGAGACAACAAAGGAAAATCTTATAACGATTTTTCACTGCTGAAATTTAAATGTGAAGATAATCATTTTTTATTTTTCACCTGACGCAAGCAGCGAACTCCCGTTCAGAAAAAATATCCTGATATTTGCCGGCAAATTATAATCCGATTGAAAGACATCCTTCATACCGCCTCCAAGTTCAGGATCGGATGCATGCCCACCGGATTTGAAAGAATAGGTTCCGGGCATATCAACGACTCCTACTATATCAAAACAGATCCTGATGAAGCAATGGAATATGTGCTTCAAAGGATCAATCATCATGTTTTTACCGATGTTCCTGCACTTACGGATAACATCCTGAAGGTGACGAAACATATCTCAGCAAAGATCAATGAAGGTAAAAATGATATCCCTTTTGAAAGCCTGCACCTGATCCCATCGGCCGACGACCTTTTCTATTATAAGGATGATGAAGGGAATTACTGGAGGATGTATAACCACATCAGGGGAAGCAGGAGCTATGACCTGGTACCTGGTCCGGAGCTTGCATGTGAAGGTGGAAAGGCATTCGGACTTTTCCTTAAGTTGACTTCCGATATGGATGCTTCAGGCCTGTTTGAGACGATTCGCGATTTTCATAATATAGGAACCAGGCTGGCTGCTTTCCGCAGGGTTTGCAAGGAAGATCCCAAAGGCAGGATTCAGGGAGCGAATGAAGAGATTAGGTTTGTTGAGGAACGCGCTGAAGAAATGCATACCATTCTGAAACTTGGCCGTTCGGGCCAGATCCCGCTGAGGGTCACCCATAACGACACCAAGTTCAACAATATATTGTTCGACCCTGACAACAGGGCTGTATGCATTGTTGACCTGGATACGGTTATGCCGGGTTATGTGCTTTATGACTTCGGTGATGCCATCCGCACCGGGGCAAATTCGGGGGCCGAGGACGAATCCGATCTGTCGAAAGTGAACATTGACCTTGAACTTTTCAAAGCCTACAGCATTGGATTTATTGAGACTGCAGGAGATTCCCTAACACCCAATGAAATTAAACACCTCGCATTTTCAGCCAGGTTCATGACCTTCATTATCGGCCTGAGGTTCCTGACTGATCACCTGGCAGGAGATACCTATTACAAGATCCATTTCCCCGGCCACAACCTCCAAAGGGCCAGAGCCCAGCAAAGGCTGGTAAGCAGCATGGAAGAAAATGCTGTTTCCATGGAAGAAATAATTTCTGATCTTTGCAAAAAATAAGCCTGAATACAATCCTATGATAAAGAAACTATGTCTATTGCTGGCAGTATTTTGTTTCGCCGGTACCTTGCAGCTGTTGGCCCAGGCCAACACCACGATCAACATCATCCCCAAACCGGTTTCGGTAAAAATGAAAACGGGAACTTTCGAGATCAATTCAAATACAGTCATCTGTGTTGAATCGGTTGACTCCGATGCCGCATGGAGCGCGGGTTTCTTCAAGGACCTGCTGGACAAGGCCGGTTTGAAAGGGATCAAAGTCCAGGAAGCGCCGAAAGATATAAAGTCGGTTAAGAATGCCATCTTCCTTCAGTTCACAAAGAAAGGGAATATCCTGCCTGAAGGTTATGTGCTCACCGTCGCACCTGAGAAAATCCTTATAGAATCAAATACCGGGGCAGGTATTTTCTACGGCCTGCAGAGCCTGATCCAACTCCTTCCCCCCGAGGTTTATTCAGCCGGTAATGCTGCCAATACAAAGTTTTCTGTCCCATGCCTTGAAATAAAGGATCATCCGAGGTTCTCATACCGCGGGATGCACCTTGATGTTTCACGACATTTCTTCCCCAAGGAATTCATCTACCAGTACATCGACCTGATCGCAATGTACAAGATGAACGTATTTCACTGGCACCTCACCGACGACAATGGATGGAGGATTGAAATTAAGAAATATCCGAAGCTTACAAAGATAGGAGCCTGGAGGGTGAACCGTGAAGAAGATCCCTGGACCAAAAGGGAACCCCAGAAAGCAAATGAGGTTGCTAATTACGGAGGCTTCTATACCCAGGCCGAGATCAGGGATATCGTAAGCTACGCAGCCCACCGCAACGTCACCATCATTCCCGAGATCGAGATGCCGGCACATTGCGTCGAGGTACTGGCCGCATATCCGAGCCTGTCCTGCACCGGTGGCCCGTTCACAGTTCCAACAGGTTCCTATTGGCCCAACAAGGATATCTTTTGCGCAGGCAATGATTCCGTATTCACCTTCCTGCAGGATGTGCTGACCGAGGTTATTGGCCTTTTCCCTTCGAAATACATTCATATAGGTGGTGATGAAGCGGATAAGACCAACTGGAAATCCTGTACCAAATGCCAGGCCCGTATGAAAGCCGAAGGACTGAAAGATGAAAACGAGCTCCAGAGTTATTTCGTGAAACGAATAGAAAAATTCGTCGTTTCAAAAGGCAAACAAATCATTGGCTGGGACGAAATCCTCGACGGAGGTATTGCTCCCGAAGCCACCGTGATGTCGTGGAGGGGAGTTGAAGGAGGCATTGCCGCAGCCCGCCAGGGCCATGATGCCATCATGACCCCCGGTGATTACTGCTACTTTGACCATTACCAGGCTGATCCCGCATCCGAGCCCAAGGCTATAGGGGGATTCCTTACCCTGAAAAAGGTATACTCATATGAACCCATCCCGCAAGAACTAAATCCGGTGGAGCAAAAACATATCCTTGGAGCCCAGGGCAATGTATGGACTGAATACATCCCCAGTGTCAAACATGCCCAGTACATGGCTTTGCCGAGGATGATAGCGCTCTCTGAAGTAGATTGGTCCCCGGCTGCAGGCCGTGATTTCACCGGCTTCAGGACAAGGCTGACCCCCCAGCTTAAGAAGCTGGATTACCTGAAAGTGAACTATTCAGCAGGTTCCTTCAAGGCAGATATCAATACGATCTTTGAGAAGAAAACCGGGAAGGTGAAAGTGGTCATCTCGTCGGAACAAGCCGGCGTGCCAATATATTACACCCTTAACGGAAAGGACCCGAATACAAAATCTACAGTCTACACTGATCCTTTTGAGATCAGCGGGAATATGGTGATAAAGGCAGGGCTTTTCGAAGATGGTAAACTTAAGGAGAAGATCAGTGAGCGCGTCTTCCTCTTTCATTCTGCCGTCGGAAAAAAGATCAAATATATGACCCAGTGGTCCGAAAGGTACCCGGCAGGCGGTGAAAACGCATTGATTGACGGGCTAAGGGGCAGCACCGACCACCATGACGGATTGTGGCAGGGCTACCTCGGCAACGATATGGATGTTATTATTGACTTCGGAAAAGTGATCCCCGTAACCTCCGTCATGACGACCCTTCTGCATAATCAGAAAGCCTGGATCTTCCTTCCGAAGTATGTTGAATATTCGCTCTCGTCCGATGGTAAGAGGTGGCATTCTATCAACCAGGTGCTAAACCCGGTTTCACCCAAAGAAGCACAGGTGTTCATACAGCCCTTTACCCAGGCATTCCCCTCAACGCCCGCAAGATACCTCAGGGTTACTGCCAAAAATTACGGTGTATGCCCTGCATGGCATGAAGGCAAGGGGGAGGCAAGCTGGATTTTTGTGGATGAGATCGCTGTCTACTAAAGCGCACTTACCGCGAATTGTTTGACTATCCTGCCATCCGTAGTCATTATAATCAGGTAATATACTCCCGGGTCAAGGGATTGAACAGGTATTTCATATCTGCCTGTGGATGCCATCCCGGGCCTCACTTCCATCATTTCCCTTCCGCTGATATCAATGACTTTCATCGTGCTTATATGAATGTTTCCGCTTACAATGATGTTAAGCCTTTCATGAACAGGATTCGGATAAAGCCTTGCGGATATCTCCCCTGCCTGGTCTCCTTCAATTCCCGCCCCGTACTTTCGGATGTCTATGGCGATTCCGTCGGAAGAGATACCCGTGGGATATGATGTAATTGAATCTCCTTTTACTGATGTTACAATGCAGGTCCCGGCATGCGTGTAATCGCCTGTATTGGCATAGATGAGGCCATTAAGTGTATCCAGGGCAGATGAAATAATATAAGTGAATACCGACGAGCCGGGATCCTTGACAATCACGGTGTCGGCGATCTTAAGCGAGTTGAGGTTGATTGATCCGATCCCGTAATTCATCCCGATGTAAAGCAGGCTGTCTTTGATCCCTGAACCTGCGGCCACTGACTTTGGAAGGAAAACATTGTTAAAACCGCGGGTGGATGGGGTGTAAACTGTAATGCTTCCTGTATCAACCACTCCGTAAGGGGTTTTGTTCACCGAAATTATCTTGTCGTTATACCTGTAAAGATTAAAGATACCGATTGCTTTATGCCCGAAATTAACCTCGGTTTTCAGTGTCCATGAAGAAGGATCGATAATGGCGAGTTTGCCTTCGGTCCCCATCCATCCTCCGTTCACTGCAACATACACTGTATCTGCCGAAGAAGTGATACCGCCGCAGTCACCCGAAATACCTGTGACTGTGGTAAGCAATGAGAGGTTCGAGGTATCCAGGACTTCCAGGTATCCCTGTGTTACAGGATATTGCTTTGAAACCAGCAGCCTACCTTTGTAAATGGCCATGAGGTTAAGCCCCGAATCGGCAATCGCTGAAATACGCTGGAAAGTGTTAAGGTCATATTTTACTATAGAATCCTGGGCTGTGAAAAAAGCAAAATGCCCGCTTATCAATACATTCTGGGCCGACTGGGTAAATACTGTCCCGAATGTGTAAATCTGTGTGGTCTGCGGATTGTAGGACTCCAAGGTGACATAATCGGTGTAAGGCGGCGCATACTCGAACTTTCCCGAATTGGCGGTGATTACTTGTTTGACATACGAACCCTGGGCGATTCCCTGGCCGGAGAACATAAGCAGTAAGCATACCACTGAAGGCAACAGTAATTTTTTAAATTTCATTGCAACATGAATTGAGTTAATTATTTATTCATCAACCTTTGACCCGAAAGTCGATTTCTGCAGCCTAAGGCAGGTCTTCTGGCTTGTTCCGGCGCCGAAGTCTTCCCATCCCATTGAAGGAACAGTGACAAGGAGATAACGGCCGATAATCATGAACTCACAGCTGCGGGCACAGCCCCGGTCTTTAACCGGGTTCCCTTTTCAACTTCACCGAAGAAGATCAGTGAAAGTACCTCTGGCTGGGTACAAAAGTAAAAAATAGGTTTGAATCAGAAGGAAAAAGGATCATTGATTTTTATCGCAGGCCTTGCTTTCCTGTCCTGGCAGGTATCGATCTCACCGAAGAGTCAGAGCACGGGCAGGAAATTGAGGAATTCCAGATGAACCTCTCCTGTCTGAAGAAAGAAATGAGGAAGATGAGGATATACCCCCCGGGGTTACTATCCTATGAACAAACCCTCTATTCTCACCTTGTAACCGCCGTCTTTGAGCTTTGTGACGGCATTGACAAGGCCGCTGTGCCTCCATTGGAGCATGCAGCGGCGGGGCAGGAACCAGTAACGCATACCGAGCTTTATTTCGGTACGGTATTCCCTGATCAGTCCTTCATAACCCTGGGCAACATAATATCCTATGTCGATGAATCCCTGGGAACGGGGCTTCAGGGGACCGGTCACACACCAGTTTATGACTCCGTTACGGGCATCCACACCGGTAACGATTCCGCAATGGGTCACAGGGCAGCCGCATGACATGCCCATGGGACGGCCAATCATGATATCGTCTTTCTTTATCCCAAGTTCCTTTACAAGGGTCGGGTTATAAGGCAGCATGGTCTCCCTGGGGCCGGGTTCATTATCGAATGAATCCAGAACAAAATCAAATTCCCGCTTCAGGTTGTCCTTCCAGCCGATTTTTTCACCCAGGCCGGTATAATGGCAACTCATGCATTCAACAGGGTCCACCGGTTTTGTTGCGCGGTTTTCGATATGGATGCAGAGTTTAAGATCACCCGGGTTGGCATTGAGATGGCTGCTGAATGCATCACAGGTGCGAAACCCGCATGCGCCGCAATCAAGGCCCGGAAGGGCGACGCTTGTCTGAACATTGTTTTCTTTGAACATATGATTGAAATTTAAAGGTTCCTGTTTCTGAAATGCAAAGGATATCATCCGCATCCAACTCCCTGCCTAGGGCAACTGCCTTTATTATTTCGGGGGATGTCATCCGCAGTCTTAAAAAATAGGATTAAGAAGTTTAATTTTTTCAAAGAGGATCTCAAGGAACCTATCCACTTCAGATTGAGTGGTAAATCGTCCCAGGCTGATCCTGATGCCTCCCCTGGCCTGGAATGGGTCCAGCCCTATGGCCCTGAGCACATGCGAAGGATTTCCCCCGTCGTTTGAGGAGCAGGCCGATCCTGTAGACACACATACCCCGGCTTCATCCAGCAGAAGCTGAAGGCGTATGCCCTCGCCTTCCAGACCTTCGATGCAGAAATTGATGTTATGCGGAAGGCGTTTCCCAAGCGAACCGTTGAAATATACGCCCGGAATGTGCTGCCTGATCGAGCTGATGATCCTCTCCTGCAAACCATTGATCCGGCCCGTTTCCGGGCCAACGTCTTTCAATGCCGTCTTAGCTGCCTTGACAAAGCCCATGATCCCAGGTAAGTTTTCGGTGGATGATCGTATCCCTTTCTCCTGCCCGCCACCATGAAGCAAGGGTTCAACAGCCACTCCGGATCTTATATAGAGAGCGCCCACTCCTTTGGGGCCGTGCAGTTTGTGGGCATTGACAGTAAGAAGGCTTGCATGCATGGCATCCACATTGATAGGCACCTTGCCGAAGGTCTGGCAGGCATCGGAATGGAAGTAAACATCACGTTCGCTGCAAAGCCTTCCTATCTCCCCCACGGGTTCAATAGTGCCGATCTCATTGTTGGCATGCATAACCGAAACAAGAATGGTCTGGCTTGTGATTGCTTTTTCAAGGGCCTGGAGGTCGATGAAACCCTGCCCGTCGACAGCGAGATAAGTGACCGAAAATCCCTGAGTCTCAAGCCAGCCTGCAGCCCTGAGGATGCAGTCGTGTTCTATTGAAGATACTATAATATGCTTCCCCCTGTGGGCATTTGCAAAGGCAATACCTTTCAGGGCCAGGTTGTTAGCTTCAGTTCCGCTTGCTGTGAAAAAGATCTCTTCGGGTTTCGCACCTATCTGGCCTGCAAGTTCCACCCTGGCCTGTTCAAGCATCTCATGCGCCGCAGTACCAAGTGAATGCAGGCTTGAGGCATTGCCGTAGACATCACGGCCTGCGATCAGCATAGTTTCGGCCACCGCAGGGTCAATGCAGGTTGTCGCCGCATTATCAAGATATATGATGGGTTTTGTCATTGCTTTTCTGACCGGTGTTATTGCATGTGACTGCGCATCATTCACCTATGTAAAATAAATCGTGCTCCATCGTCCGCAGTACTCCGAAATGATTCTTTGCCCCTATCTCCTTTTTACCGACACAGATTGTGCAGGTGCCGACTGGGGGATTTCCCCTGAGGAACATGGGGAACTCAAGTTCATTCGTCGTTTCTATATGCTTCACAATAGGATCGATGCCGATGCCGTACAAAGCGTTGCTTTCAACCACCCTGATTTCCTTTGCAGCTTCAAGCACCCTGTACCTGAAGACTTCACGTTCGGCCTGGGAGATAAGGTCTATCTTGGTTATGACTGCAATATCGGCAAGGGTGAGCATAGGGCCTATCTTATAAGGCAGGTTCATCCCGCTGGTGGCTTCGAGTACCACCACACCCAGTGAATTCTCAACATAGGGTGAACAGCGGAGGCACAAACCGGCTGTTTCAACGAAAAGGAAATCAGCGCCTTCTTTTTGCGCCCACTCTACTGCTTCATCTAGCACTACAACATTGCAGTGATCGGGGCATAGCTCACCCGAATACAGCTTCCTTGAAGGGATATTGAATTCTTCACGAATTATTTTATCCTCGTCAGCAAACAAAACGTCGATTTTAAGGTAGGCGGGTTTATGATTTTTCCTGATCATCCTTCTGATGACCTGCCTTATCACGGTGGTCTTCCCGCAGGTAGGGGGGCCGGCAAATATTATAAGTCTCATAGTTAATTGGTTAGGGTAAGAATGTTCAACTGTTCTTTCATCATGCTTCCTGATATCTCCTGCCCGTTACGGATGAAGGTGCGGAAGTTCAGCATGAGGTTATCAATTTTGCCAAGCTCCCCGGCGACTTTCATTTCTTCGGGATTTGTGCAGATAAGCTTTTCCATTGATCCGTTTTTCATAATGATCCTGAAATCCGATAAAAGCGCAATATGAGGATCGTGGGTCACGAACACGAAGATCTTCCTGTACTGTTTCAGCAGTTCAAGAGCTTTTGTACGGTTTATCCCTGCATTTTCGATCTCATCGAGCAGGATGATGGGCGAATTCCCTATGATCACGGCATCGGCGATCAGCAGCGAACGGGTCTGCCCTCCAGAAAGTTCAGTCATCCCGGTTGAAATGATGATGGCCTCACCGGTAAGCTGGTTCGCAAACTCAAGGGTTTCGCTGATGAGTCTTTCAGGATCTGAAGCTCCCCTGACTTTTGCATGAATTTTCAGAAATTCTCCCACTGGGAGATCAGAGAGAAAATTAGTATGCTGTGAGATGAGGGCGATAGGGTGTTCCTTGGGGTCGAAGCTGAAATCTTCGGGCATGGTTTCTCCGTTGATCAGGACGGTGCGGCCTGAAGGAGTGTTTTGGTTGGCAAACAGTTCAATATCATTGATCAGGGTGGTCTTGCCGCATCCCGTGGGCCCCACGATGCTGATGATGTCGCCCATTTTAAGTTCAAACCGTTCCACTTTCTCGGCTTCACCTGTTTTTCCGAAGCCCCCGATCACGCAAATGCTTTGTATGTCCATGTATAAAGTTTTTATATCAGCAGGATGATTTTCCCACAATTAATTTCATTGCAAAAATACGGGGATACTGAAAGCCAATATTTTACAAACGGCTGAAAGAAAATGGTCTTTAACCTGCTGTGTTATACATTAAAAAATGCATTATTTCACCTTTCGTTATATGTAATTCAAGTATTTTTGTTCAAAATACCGTATGAGCCTGCCCAATCACCAGAGATTTTTCGAATGTGACTCTTGCCTATTCAAGACGATCAGCTGCCAGTATATACAGAAGGAGGAATTTGAAAAGCTCCAGTCAAAATCTGTGCAGCTGAGGTATAAGAAAGGTGAAGTGATATTAAAGCAGGGGGCCAAATCAACCCATTTCCTTTTTTTAAGAAAAGGGATCATAAAATTTAATTATGAGGATGATAACGGGAAAAACCTCATACTTTCCATCAATAAAGCTCCCGCTCTCATCGGAGGGGCCAACTTGGTCAACGCCGAGTTCAACCTGTTCTCGGTATGTGCCATCGAGGACTGTGAAGGCTGTACGATCGATGTGGCCATGCTTACCAGGATCGCCCTGGGGAATACCTTGTACCTGTTCAAAATGCTTCAGTTCATTACGGATGTCTTCCGCAGTTCCATTTTTAATTTCATAAGCCTGGCGCATAAACAGGTCAACGGAAGGATTGCCGATATCCTGATCTTCCTTTCGCAAAACATTTATTTGAGCAATGAGTTTGTGCTTTCCCTGTCACGCCAGGAATTTGCTGAATTTGCAGGCTGCTCGAAAGAAAATGTGATACATACACTTCGTAAATTCCACAACGAAGGTGTTATTACGGTCGAAGGAAAGAAAATATTACTGAATGACCCTGAACGCCTGCAAAGGATAAGCAAGCACGGTTAAGCTTTATTTTCGTTTTATTGCATGCAGGTTTCGCGCAGCCATGTACGCTGCAAATGCACGGTAACCGTCGGTTCTTATTTTCCTGATACCAGCTGCACGGTCCGACCGGTAGACCACTGAATAAAACTTTGAAAAAAAGTTGTTGAATTTCCTGCAATCCACAGGGTCTTTAAACTCTGCACAATCGGCGCAGCTGTTGTACTTGTGCTCTATATTACAGAACCTGACCCTGCACCAGCTTGCCCTGGTGGTTGTGTGACATCCCTGGCACTTTCCTTTAATAAATTTACTGCAGGCACCGCAGTACAAACCACAATAAGTAATGAGATCCTGGTTCACAACAATTTCACTCATTAGCGGCAGATTTGGAAACTTAAAAATAGGCAGATTACCACCCCGGGCATGGGAGGATAAGAAAACTTTATACAGTCATTATATCTTTTTCCTTGACTTCAAGAATCTTGTCGACTTTATCAATGAAATCATCTGTTACCTTCTGGATATCGGCCTCAGCTTTTTCAACTTCATCTTCGGGCACCCCGTCCTTTTTCAGTTTCTTGGCTGTTTCATTAGCGTTTCGACGAATATTACGTATGCTGATCTTCGCATTTTCGGCTTCATTCCTGGCTTTTTTCACCAGGTCGCGGCGGCGTTCCTCGGTAAGAGGAGGAACCTGTATTCTCAGAATTTCTCCTTCATTTTTAGGGTTGAACCCAAGGTTCGCAGCCAGAATTGCTTTCTCGATGAGGCTCAGCACACTTTTATCCCAGGGTTGGACGATGAGCTGCCTGGCATCAGGGGAACTGATGTTTGCTGTTTGATCGATGGAGGTAATCACCCCGTAATAATCAATTTTGACACCTTCGAGCATTTGAGGACTGGCTTTGCCGGCACGGAGTTTCTGGATCTCTTTTTCAAGATGGTGCAGAGCATTCTGCATTCCTTCCCTGGCTTCCTCAAGCGTGAACTCTAATTCTTCGTTCATTGTTCAGATCGTTTGTTTGCTCTTCAAAATTATCACTTTTGTACGATTGTTCCTGTTTTTTTTCCCAGGACCAGTTTAAGCAGGTTGCCTTTCCTGTTCATATCGAACACTATAATGGGCAGGTTATTTTCCTTGCATAATGTAAAAGCGGTTAGGTCCATTATCTTCAGATTCTTTTTAATGGCCTCGTCAAAGCTCATGGTATCGTATTTTTTAGCGTTCCTGTCAGTTTCGGGGTCGGCTGTATACACCCCGTCGACCCTTGTGCCTTTGAGTATGGCATCTGCCATAATCTCGACGGCCCTTAACGCGGATGCGGTATCGGTTGTAAAGTAAGGGTTTCCCGTTCCACCGCTGATCAGTACAACATATCCCTCCTCAAGGCTTGCGATGGCTTTTTCACGGCTCATGCGTTCACAAAGGGGGTCTATGGCTATGCCTCCGAGATGCTTTACTTTCATGCCCAATTTATACAACGCATCCTGTAAAGCCATGCTGTTGATGACTGTTGCAAGCATGCCCATGTAGTCTCCCTGCACGCGGTCAACACCATATTTGGTTCCCTGCAAGCCTCTGAAGATATTCCCGCCACCTATGACAATGGCAATCTGTATGCCTTTATCAACAGCTGATTTAATCTCTTTGGCATAATCAAGCAGGCGGTCCGGATCAATGCCATAGCCCTGTTTGCCCTGGAGGGCCTCGCCTGAGAGTTTGAGAAGGATGCGTGTGAGTTTCATACATTTAGGTTTATGTGAAACAAATCAAGTAGCGAAGTAGCGAGATAGCGAAATAGCGAAATTTCGCTATTTCGCTATCTCGCTACTTCGCTATTTTCTTATTGTGTTATTCCATGGCAATTCTTAAACTTCTTTCCGCTACCGCAGGGACAGGGGTCATTCCTGCCAACTTTTTTCTCAACCTTAACGGGCTGGGGGCGCGATTTATCCTGTGTATCCGCATTCGCCTGGGAGAGCAGGTCGGAGCGTTCCTCCTTTAATCTTCCCCTATCGGTCCTTTTAGGCAGTTGCGCTTCTTTTACATTCTCAACCTGGATAGGTACATCGGCTTTGATAAGGAACGAAAGGATCTCCTTGTTAGTCCTCTGAACCATGGTTTTAAAGAGTTCGAAGGATTCGAATTTGTAAATCAGGAGTGGATCTTTCTGTTCGTAGGCTGCGTTCTGAACCGACTGTTTAAGGTCGTCCATTTCGCGCAGATGTTCTTTCCATGCATTGTCGATCAATGAAAGAACTATGCCTTTTTCGATCGAGAGTACGACTTCCTTCCCTTTATCCTCAAAGGCTTTGCGCAGGTTTACCACCACCTGCATATTCTTCAGCCCGTCGGTTACCGGTATTGCAATATTTTCATACCTCGGTTCATTTTCCAGAACATCCTTAATCACCGGGAAGGTTTTCAAAGCTATGCTCTCTCCCTTATGCTTATAGCGCTTGTAAATGTAGTCAAACAGGGACTGTGAAATCTCAGAAGCATTCAACTGCTGGAATTCATGCTCATTCATAGGGGGGTCGGCTGCAAATTCCTTGATGAGGTCAAACCTGAATCCCTCGTAATCATGTCCGTCGTGGTGGTCAAGAACGATGGTTTCGCAAACATCGTACATCATGTTTGCGATGTCGACTGCAAGACGGTCCCCGAAAAGTGCATGATTCCTTTTTTTGTAGATTCCGTCACGCTGGATGTTCATCACATCGTCATATTCCAGCAGTCGCTTACGGATACCAAAATTGTTTTCCTCCACTTTCTTCTGGGCCCGCTCTATGGATTTTGTGATCATGGAATGCTGTATCACTTCACCCTCTTTGATGCCCAGGCTATCCATAATCTTTGCAATACGTTCGGAACCGAACATACGCATAAGATCATCCTCGAGGGAGACAAAGAACTGCGAGCTCCCTGGGTCACCCTGTCGGCCTGAACGGCCTCTCAGCTGCCTGTCGACTCGACGTGATTCATGGCGTTCAGTACCTATGATGGCCAGACCGCTTGCTTCCTTTACACCAGGGCCAAGCTTGATATCCGTTCCACGGCCAGCCATGTTGGTGGCAATGGTAACAGTTCCTGCCTTACCGGCTTCCGCAACGATATCTGCCTCCTTGGCATGGAGTTTTGCATTCAGCACATTATGCGGCACATTCACCCTCTTGAGCATCCTGCTGAGCAATTCGGAAGTCTCAACAGAAGTTGTACCAACCAGTACCGGCCTGCCTTTTTTCGTAAGGTCCTGTATCTCCAGTATTACCGCATTGAATTTCTCACGTTTCGTTTTATAAACGAGGTCTTCCCTGTCGTCGCGGACAACTTTTCGGTTGGTGGGAATCACCACTACATCCAGTTTATAAATATCCCATAACTCACCGGCTTCAGTTTCGGCAGTACCTGTCATCCCTGCGAGTTTCTTGTACATCCTGAAATAATTCTGCAGGGTGATGGTGGCGTAAGTCTGGGTGGCTGCTTCAACCTTAACGCTTTCCTTGGCTTCTATAGCCTGGTGAAGACCTTCGGAGTAACGGCGGCCTTCAAGGATACGGCCGGTCTGTTCGTCAACGATTTTGACTTTATTGTCCATCACTACGTACTCCACATCCTTCTCAAAAAGTGCATACGCTTTGATGAGCTGGTTCACTGTATGCACCCTCTCTGATTTGATGGAATAATCCAGCATCAGCGCATCCTTCTTTTCTATCTTCTCAAGATCGGAAAGCCCCGAGCGTTCCAGGTCGGCGATAACCGCTCCCATATCCGGCAGGATATAAAAAGAAGAATCCTGGTAAGATTCTGTAAGAAGGTCAATCCCTTTTTCGGTAAGTTCTATGGTATTGTTTTTCTCATCAATGATGAAGAAAAGTTCATCGTCGATGACATGCATGTTCTTTGACTGTTCCTGCATGTAGAAGTTCTCTGTCTTCTGCATCAGCGCTCTCATACCCGATTCACTGAGGAATTTTATAAGCGCCTTGTTCTTCGGAAGTCCGTGGTGGGAGCGCAATATCTGTTCACCCGCTTTTTTAAGATTCTCTGAATTGTTGGGATCGGAGCTCAGTTGCTTTGCTTCGGCAAGCAATTTTGTGACCAGATTCCTCTGCGCATTGTAAAGCTTGACGACCTGGGGCTTGAGTTCTTCGAACAGCTGGTTTTCTCCTTTGGGTGTAGGCCCCGAGATAATCAATGGCGTACGGGCGTCATCTATAAGGACGGAGTCAACCTCATCGACAATGGCGTAGTTATGCGGACGCTGCACCATTTCTTCAGGATTGCTGGTCATGTTGTCGCGGAGGTAGTCGAAGCCGAATTCGTTGTTCGTGCCGTAAGTGATATCCGCATTATAAGCATTCCTCCTGGCATTAGAGTTGGGCTCATGCTTGTCTATGCAATCGACCGTCAGTCCGTGAAATTCAAATAAAGTCCCCATCCATTCCGAGTCACGGCGGGCAAGGTAATCGTTTACCGTTACCAGGTGAACACCGCGTCCCGGCAATGCATTCAGATACATGGACAGGGTAGCTACCAGGGTTTTTCCTTCACCCGTGGCCATCTCGGCAATCTTTCCTTCGTGCAATACCACCCCGCCTATGAGCTGGCAGTCGTAATGCACCATATCCCATCGGATAAGATTACCCCCGGCAATCCAGGAATTCCTGTACCTGGCAATATCTCCTTCAATCTCGATACTGTTGCGGCGCGTTGCCATGTCGCGGTCCATTTCAGTTGCTGTCACTTGCACCCATTCGTTGTCGACAAACCTGCGGGCGGTTTCCTTGATCACGGCAAAAGCTTCAGGCAGGATAGCGTTGAGCTCATCCTGAATGAGTTCATATTCTTCCTTCCCAAGGTTGTCAAGCTCTTTATAAAAGCTTTCCTTTTCATCTATGGGAATCTCGTCGGAATTCAGCTTGACCCTAAGGTCTTCGATCTCCTGATGCTTTTCGATTATCCTGTCTTTTATCCGCTGTTTAAATTCAATAGTTTTGGCTCTCAGCTGATCATTACTCAGGTCAGCAATAGCCGGTGCAAGTTCAACAGCAGCATCCACGAGAGGATTAATCAGTTTAATATCCCGTGCTGACTTGCTTCCCAAAAACTTTTTAAAAATATCAAGCATACTTTTCTTTTTGCCGGTAAGGCAGCTGCCGCTTTACTTCGATGATTGTAACAATTGTTCTATGGTATTCTCAAGCCCGCTGCTGGGCAACTCGGCTGCATATTTGTAAATATTGCCGTCTTTATCGATAATTACATATAAAGGCAGGGAACGTACATCGTATTCTTTCAGGACATCGGTCTGATCCCCGATATGGAGGAATACCCAGTCCCAGTCTTTTTTCAAATCCAAATACAAACGCATCCTTAACCTGGAGTATTCCGAGGAAACGCTTACGAAAACAACCTTGTCCCTGAATTTCTCAGTCAATGGTCTCAGGTTGTCCATTTCATCAGTGCAACCGGCACAATAAGATGTCCAAAAATTAAGGACCACCACCTTGCCCCGGAGTGAATCCAGTTTGATGGTAGCGGTATTGCTCCTGTTCCTCAACTGGAACAAGGGTGCGGGTGTCCCCGGCTGAAGATGGGTCAGGTTTTTTATAACATTGCCAGCGATAAGGCGTGCCTCAGCAGCCGGGCTTTTCTCTTCAATGGTTTTTATAACCGCAATAATATTTTTTTTGTCTTCGCCTGAAGTATTGTACATGTCCATAAGCCCTTTGATTAACACAAGCTCCCTGAGCCTGGCAGGTTTGAGCAAGGTATCGGCCGCAAGGGCTTTCAGCAGGGCAGCATAAGGATCCTGGGCTGCAAGCAATGTATGGTAATCGTTCTTTTTCAATATCCTTGAAGTGGCAAACATGTATTTATTGAAGTATGTATTGAAAAAGTCCATGTACATCATGTTATCATAGAGTACAGGCCGGGTCGTAAAATAGTTATAACCAATCATTTCGGGGCCCATCAGCTGGACAAGCTGCACTACATTTGCGATTTTATAGTCCATGTAATTGAGGGCATACTGATCGGTGGGCGCACCGAGAGTAAAGGTAACGTTTGCTCTCAGGGTATCGAGAAGCACCCTGTTGTGTTCACGGTAAAGTCCGTTGAAATGTTCAACAAGGAAGGCATTGTAAATACGGTCGAATTCCCCGAGCACATAATTCAGGTCATCCTGGGGCAGGTTCTTTAACTCCATCTGGAGGTTTGCTGAATTGATGAACGGATTGAGCTCCTTAACCTCATCGTATTTGTAAGGAAGAATATTGATATCATAGGTTTTTCCAGGGCTGATATAAAATCCGGCGCTGTGGAAATCAATTGACATTTTTCCAACGATGGTCTTATCGGTCGTGAGCGACATCTGAAAGTTCCCACTGGAGTCAACAGGCGCCTTGGCCAGGGTTATTTCAGTATTCGTCAAATAGTCGGAAACGGTTGAAAGAACAATGAACTTCCCTCCCGCACCCGGCGCTACGCCACTGATAAACACCTTTTGACCCTGGGAAAAAGCAGTCCACGTTATTAAAAGAAAAAATGCTACGATAAAACTGTGCTTCATAATTGGTTTTTATTGCTGGTCTTTAATTTAACTTCAGTATCACTTTTGAAAACTTTATTTCGCTATTTCGCTATTTCGCTACTTATTTGAATTCCATCTGGTATAAACATCCCTGCATCTCCCCCATGCCTGAGGATATCCCTTACAATAGAGGAACTGAGAGAAGCATATTCCGGTTCGCACAGCAGGAATACCGTCTCAAGATCAGGGACCATCAGTTTGTTCATCTGGCCAATCCCTCGTTCAAATTCAAAATCTGCACTGGTACGAAGTCCTCTGAGGATAAACCTGGCATCTTTTGCCCTGCAAAAGTCTACTGTGAGGCCGCTGTAAAATCCGATCTCAATTTTGTTCTCGTTCTCAAACAATTCATGAAGCCATCCAAGCCGTTGATCCAGTGTAAAATATGATTGTTTCCCTGCATTTTCTCCCACAGCAATGATGATCTTGTCAAAAAGGGTTAAGGAACGCCGAATAATGGATTCATGCCCCTTGGTGACCGGGTCAAATGAACCAGGAAAAACTGCGATTCGATCCATGATGACTTGATTTGAATGCAAAGATACTAAAACCCCCGAAAGGCTTATTCAAAGGTGAAGCTGAGCTGGAAAATTTTAGAGTTCAGTTTGGCAATGGGATCAGTATAAATGTTATGTTCACGTTTGAGGACGTCCATAATACCGTACATCATTTTCAGTTCGACGCCAAGTTTGAACCATTCATTATAGAAATCAAAACCTACCCCGGCCTCGATGTAAATATCGTTCTGGTTAAATTTAACGATCTTCTGGTCGGAATTATGCTGTTCGCGTTTTTTCGCCTGGGAGGCCAGGTCAAGAGTATACTGCACCCCGGCCAGCAGATAGGGCCTGAAATTGTCATACCTTAATGCTTTATATTTTATTTCAAGAGGAAGGTTAATGTATGTGGATGGAATCTTCTTGGTTATACTCATTATGGTTGTATCAGTCCTGGTGTAAACCTGTACAGTGTAAAGAAGGTCCCTGTCTCCGAAACTCAGTGAGGGTACAAACCTGAGGTTGAACAGGTTTCCCAGCCTCATATCGCTGACAATACTGATCGTAAAACCAGGGGCGGGGCGTGATTCAATGCTCAGGACCCTGGCGCCAAGCGGCAGGGGCAGAATATCAGGAATGTAGGTCGAATCCCAAACTATATGCTGCATATCGGCAACAGGGCGAACAGTAAGATAGCTCATATTGCCGCCAAGGACAAAGCCGAAATGGAACAAGTCATCATCATATCTCGGCATGTTGATAACCATGCTCCTCTGGCTTTTAGCAGGAAGGTTGCAAAAGAGTGCAAGAATAATAAAGGCAAAAATAAAAAATCTCCTGTCTTTCAAATAGTAATAACCTTAACCATTAACTAACGATGTTTATTGCGGTTTATTTTGCCCGGAGAGCCCGGATGGAACTGAAAATCCCTTTAAGATTAAGGCCTTTTGCCGGTGTAGATGGAGGCAATGCCTCCCGAGAGGCTGATCTGACGGCAGTTTTCAAATCCATTTCTCATCATGACAGTCAGAAATGCTTTGCCCGACGGGAACTTGGCGACAGTTTCAGGCAGGTAATTGTAAGCAGTAGGATGGGATGAAATCATTTTTCCCATCATGGGGATAATATAACGTGAATAAAAACTGTAGAATTGTTTTACAGGGAATGATTCGGGATGCGAGAATTCAAGGATCATCACACTGCCTCCTTTTTTCAAGACCCGATTCATCTCGGAAATTCCTTTCTCCAGATCCTCAAAATTCCTGACCCCGAATGCTATCATTGCTGCATCAAAGGATTGATCTGCAAACTTCAGGTTCTCTGCATCTCCGTATACCAGTTCTATTGCACCGGACATCCCCTCTTTGGCAATCTTATTTCTGCCGACTTCCATCATTTTCTCCGAGATATCCGCCCCTGTAATCCGCACCCTTCCCCTGCGGTGAAGTGCAATGGCCAGGTCGGCCGTGCCGGTGGCAAGATCAAGAACATGAGAGGGTTTTGATTTCAGGATCTCAGTTACAAGGCGTTTCCTCCAGAGATTGTCAATCCCGAAGGAAAGAAAGTGATTGAGGAAGTCATAACTTCCTGCAATCTCATTGAACATTGTTTTTACTGATTCCTTTTGTGGCATTGAAAAAAAACGGGATTATCCTGTAATAAAGATAATCCCGGATTTATTAATAAACCAAAAATTACGCGCCTAACTGAAGCCTCTTGAACCCGGTTACTTTCAGGTTCTTGTCATTCTCTGCAATATACTGTGCACAGGTTTTTTTACTGTCTTTGATGTATTCCTGGTTCAGCAGAGTGCTGTCTTTATAAAACTTGTTCAGTTTACCGGCAGCGATCTTTTCGAGCATATCTTCGGGCTTGCCTTCCTGGCGTGCCTGTTCCTTGCCGATCTCAAGTTCGCGGTCGATAATAGCCTGGGATACATCACCTTTGTCAACTGCGACAGGATTCATAGCTGCAACCTGTTTTGACAGTTCATATGCGACCTCTTCAACGTTATTTCCGTCCTTAGGACTCATTCCGAGAATGGTTGCAAGGCGGTTGCCATGGTGATTGTATGCAACAACCACCGGAGCTTCAATAAATTCCCAATGGGCAATCTGCATCTTCTCGCCTGTTTTTCCCAGCATGTCATTCATGCGGGCATCAACTGTTGAGCCGCCGATAGCAAGGGGCAGAAGTTCTGCTGCTGTATGAGCTTTAGCTTTCATTCCTGCTTCAAGGACATCCTTTGCAAATTGCTGAAATTCAGGCGTCTTACCTACGAAATCCGTTTCGCAGTTCACCATCACTACTGCTGCATAGGTCTTGTCATCGGAAGTTTTAGCAACAACAAATCCTTCATTGGCATCCCTGTCGGCACGCTTGCCGGCAATTTTCTGACCTTTTTTCCTGAGGTTGTCGATGGCTTTATCAAAATCACCCTCAGATTCCTGCAGAGCTTTTTTGCAATCCATCATACCTGCGCCGGTCATCTGGCGAAGTTTGTTAACATCCGCTGCGGTTATATTCATTTTGTAATGCGATTTACTGTATTAATACTTATTTTTTAGTACGGCCGACCGGCTTGTTGATCCTCTTCCTCTGTGTCTTTTTCTCTTCGGATTCAACTTCAACCGTCTTCATTTTTGTGAGTTTAGCATCGGGGTCCTTGATGGCCAGTTTGATACCGGCTACTTCTTCCTCGATTTCATCATCCCTCATCCTGTCTTCAAAATCCTCGTCCTGCTCACCTTTATCTTCATCGGCGGCTTTCTTGTCGCGGTCAAGTTTACGTTCGACAAGACCTTCTTCAATAGCATTGACCATAGTTTCTATGATGATGCTGATCGACTTGGAAGCGTCGTCGTTAGCCGGGACAGGGAAATCAACTTTCCGGGGATCCGAATTGGTATCAACAATAGCAAAAGTGGGAATATTAAGCTTCTTTGCTTCTGCCAGTGAGATATGTTCCTTAAGGATATCAACAATAAAAATAGCGGCGGGCAGACGGTTAAGGTCGGCGATTGAACCGAGGTTCTTCTCGAGTTTTGCACGTTCGCGGGATATTGTCAGACGCTCCTTCTTTGAAAGGTTGTTATAAGAAGGGCTTGTCATCAGTTTATCAATGGAAACCATCTTGCGGACAGCCTTACGGATGGTAGCAAAGTTGGTAAGCATACCACCGGGCCAGCGCTCGGTAACATAAGGCATATTGACCCTTTTTACCTGCTCGGCTACGATTTCTTTTGCCTGTTTTTTGGTGGCGACAAAAAGGATGCGTTTACCCGATTTGGCAATTTGCTTGAGTGCTGCGGCAGCCTCATCGATCTTGGCAATGGTCTTGTAAAGGTCAATGATATGAATGCCATTCCTTTCCATAAATATGTAAGGGGCCATGGCAGGATTCCACTTTCTTCTCAGGTGGCCGAAATGCACACCGGCTTCCAATAATGAATCAAAATTTGTTCTGGACATATCGTTTGAATGAAAATTCTTAAAATATTAACGTTTACTGAACTGGAATCTTTTACGGGCTTTCTTCTGGCCGAATTTCTTACGTTCAACCATCCTTGGATCACGGGTCATAAAGCCTTTGGCTTTAAGCAAAGGTTTGTATTCTGCATTGATCTTGACCAATGCCCTTGAAAGTGCATGGGCAAGAGCTTCTGCCTGACCTCTTACTCCACCTCCGTCAAGGTTGACCTTGATATCATACTGGCCCATGGTGCTGGTGACTTCAAAAGGCTCAACAACCTTGAACTGCAATATAGGGGTAGGAAAATATTCCTTGTAATCCCTGTCGTTGACGGTGATTTTTCCCTGGCCTTCTTTGACGTAGATTCTTGCAACAGCAGTCTTCCTCCGGCCGATTGTGTTGATGATTTCCATATTACTTGATTGAGGTTAATTGAATCTGTTTTGGTTGCTGGGCCTGATGCTGATGTTCGGTTCCTGCATATACGTATAGGTTACGGAAAAGAGCAGCACCCAGGCGGTTCTTCGGAAGCATTCCTTTTACAGCTTTCTCAACGACTTCTGTAGGTTTCTTCTCGAAAAGCTCACGCGGATTCCTGATCCTCTGTCCGCCCGGGTATCCTGTATGACGAACATAATTCTTGTCATCCATCTTTTTTCCGGTTAACAACACTTTTTCAGCGTTGATGATGATCACATTGTCGCCACAATCAACATGCGGGGTATAATTGGTTTTCATCTTACCCCTGAGCAGTTTTGCGACTTTCGATGCAAGGCGGCCAAGTATCTGGCCCTCAGCATCAACCAGCAGCCATTCCTTGGAAACAGTTTCCTTGTTGGCGCTGATTGTTTTGTAACTTAAGGTATCCATGTTCTGAAATTTTCTTTTGAAAAAGGAGTGCAAAGGTATTGATATTCTTAAGACCCGGCAAATATTTATATCCTGAATTTCAATTAAAATAGCTTTATCCTTTATTCTATGACATTTATTTGTAATTTTATACTCGATTTTATGGCAAATATATTCTTCGAAAGATCATTATCATCACAGCTTAACCATTGGTTCAGTGAGCATTCAGAGCCTGGCCTGATCCTTTACGGCGCAAGGCAAACCGGTAAGACCTCACTGGTTGAAGCTGTGTCATGCAATTTCAGGCAGTTTATTCGTCTTGATCTGAAGTCAGCTGAAGACCTGGATATTTTCCGTAAATCGGGTTCAAGTGAAAGTTTCCTTGAAACACTTTACTTCCTGAAAGGAAAAGACCCTTCGCATAAGAGTACTTTGATTTTCTTTGACTGTACCTGCCGTGATCCCCAGGTTATTAACGTGGCTGAGGACATTATCCGCCGGAAGCCCTTTGTGAAGGTCATTGTTTCCTGTGCCATACAGCTGCACCAGTTACCTCCTGGTTTCCAGGCTTTGTATCTTCACCCTTTCTCATTCCAGGAATTCCTTAAAGCGTCGGGCAACAAAGAAGCTATTGCCGCTTTTGAGGAGGTCCCTTTTCCGGTTAGCGGCTTCCATAAATTACTTAGCCTGTTCCACCAGTATGCCTTGGTTGGCGGGATGCCTGCAATTGTAAAAAAGTATGTTCAATCGGGAAGCATGTCGGCACTGAAACCGGTATATGAGGGGATACTAAAGGAGTTTTTAACTGATATTGAGGAGGCCCCTTTCCGCCAGAATAAAAAAGATCTGCTTAATATCACTCTTCAGAATGCATTCATGTATGCGGGTACCAGGATTAAATTCAATGCTTTTGGGAATGTGCCCTATGGAAGCAGGGAAATGGCAAATACTTTCCGAACACTGGAGAATTCGATGCTGCTCAGCCTGAATTATCCTTCGGTGATGACAGAGCCACCCCTCATCCGGGATTTTAATAAATTCCCCAGGCTGCAGATACTGGATACGGGGCTGGTAACATATTTTTCGGGCATCCAGAAACAGATGATCCTGGCCATGGACCTTAACGCACTCTTCGAAGGCCAGGTACTCAGGCACGTTGTCGGCCAGGAACTGTTAAGCACCGTTGTAAACAAGCCTGTTGGACTGGATTACTGGGTCAGGGACAAAGCGCAGTCATCGGCCGAGATAGATTATGTGATTCAGTATGAAGACCTTATCATTCCTATCGTGGTAAAATCCGGAGAACCTGGCCGGCTCAGGGCACTCCATCAGTTCATTGACGAATCGCCCCATCCCTTCGCAGTACGGCTGTATGCCGGAAATGTCAACATCCGTAAAGCTGAAACCCTCAGGGGTAAACCCTATTATCTTTTATCACTGCCTTATTTCCTGGCCTGCCGCATCGGCGAGCACCTCAAAGGGTTTATCAGGTATGTAGGCAGCTGACATTTTTCACTGAAAATTTGCTTTTCGCAAACCTTTTTCATTATTTTTATCCAAAATTCATCTCATGGACGCACTTCAAAACATCTCCATACTTCTTGAACTGGCGGTGACCCTCCTGGGACTGCTCATCTGGCTTCAGAAGAAAAAATCGTATGGGGCCTTTATATTCCTGACTTTCTTATTATATATGGTATATGATATTTCACGTCACTGGGCCCTTGCGATACCCGAAGCTTTATTGCGCATTGTCTTTGCGGTTGCTTCTCTCTCCATCCTCATCGCTGTATGGAAGTTGTATAAAACAGATTAAGCTTTCCTCTTAACCGGTTCCTGGTTTTTTGTACTTTTGCAGAACAAATAGCGAAGTAGCGAAATAGCGAAATAGCGAAATAGCGTTGGGCGAAGCCCAAATGAGCACACAAAAGAAATAAACAATTGGTGCGAATAAATAGCGCAATCGTAATTCGTACATCGTAAATTGTACATTGTACATTATGTCGATAGCTGTCAATTCGATCACTAAGATCTACGGAACCCAGAAAGCACTGGATTCGGTTTCGATCAATATCCATCCCGGCGAGATCGTTGGCTTGCTGGGCCCCAACGGAGCCGGGAAAAGCACGCTTATGAAGATCCTGACCTGTTTTACCCCTCCTACTTTGGGCGATGCTTCAGTATGCGGGTTTGATGTTCTTGAGCAGTCGATAGATGTAAGAAAAAAGGTTGGATATCTTCCTGAGAATAATCCTCTTTATCTTGACCTCTATGTAAAGGAATTCCTGGCCTTCGTTGCAGGTACTCACAAGTATCAGGGTTCTGTGAAATCGAGGGTTAGCGAAATGATCGCCCTGACCGGGCTTCAGCTTGAGCAGCATAAAAAGATCGGGGCATTATCCAAAGGATACAGGCAGAGGGTAGGGCTTGCCCAGGCCCTGATACATAATCCGGAAGTCCTGATCCTTGATGAGCCCACTTCGGGGCTTGATCCCAACCAGCTCACCGAGATCAGGCATCTTATCAAGGAGATAGGAAAAGAAAAAACCGTAATGCTGTCGACCCATATTATGCAGGAAGTGGAAGCCATATGCGACAGAGCAATCATCATACATAAAGGAAAAATAGTTGCTGACGACTCCACTAAGAATCTCCATCAGATCACGGTTTCCAGGACCAAGATAAGGGTTGAATTTTCTTCAGCCATCGGGAAACAGGTATTGCAGAACATACCTGGTGTAAAGGGTATCGCTCCGGGTATTGATCAGGACGGACAGCTGAAAAACAGAACTTCTGACCTGACTGTATGGCTGCTGGAATCCGAAGCGGGTTTGGACATTCGCGCAGGGGTATTCAAATTCGCGGTCGACAAAGGGCTGACAGTACTTTCGATGCAGAAGGAAGAGCAGAAGCTTGAAGAAGTTTTCCAGGAACTGACGAAAAATTAGGTGCGGAAAATAAAAATTTATAATTTTGCTGGCAGGTGTGGAAAAATTTGATTGATTGCAACCACTGGAAAAAATGCTAAAGCAGTAGCTTCTCTCCTCAATCTTCAAATCACCCTATCTTAAGTCTAACAATATTAAAACTCATAATATGGGATATTTATTTACATCGGAGTCCGTTTCTGAAGGACATCCGGATAAAGTAGCCGACCAGATATCAGATGCATTGCTTGATGAATTCATGCGCTGGGATCCTGAATCCAAGGTAGCCTGCGAAACCTTTGTCACAACAGGCCTTGTTGTTTGCGGCGGCGAGGTCAAGACAAACGGCTGGGTTGATGTTCAGGAAACCGCCCGCAAGATCATCCGTGAGATTGGTTATACCAAAGCCGAGTATCGCTTTGACTGTGACTCATGCGGAGTGATCTCAACCATCCATGAGCAGAGCGCCGATATCAACCAGGGTGTAGAGAGGGAGAAGAAGGAAGACCAGGGAGCCGGTGACCAGGGTATGATGTTTGGATACGCATGCCGTGAGATGGACAACCTGATGCCGCTTTCGAGCGAGCTGTCCCATATCTTTTTGCAGGAACTGGCAGCTATACGCCGTGAAGGCAAACAGATGAAATACCTGAGACCTGACAGCAAATCGCAGGTCACCATAGAATATGACGATAACGGTAAGCCCGTAACAATAGATGCAATCGTTGTAAGCACCCAGCATGATGATTTTATCAAGCCAAAAGATAAATCCGCCAAGGCTGATAAGATAGCTGAAAAAGCCATGCAGGACAAAATCCGCGAAGATGTGATCAAAGTCCTCATCCCCCGCGTCAAGAAGACCCTCCCTGTCAGGGTACAGAAATTTTTCGGGAAAGACATCAAGTTGTTCGTCAACCCTACCGGAAAATTCGTTATCGGCGGTCCACATGGTGATACCGGGCTCACGGGAAGAAAAATCATTGTTGATACATACGGCGGTCATGGGGCCCATGGCGGTGGCGCCTTTTCAGGAAAAGATCCTTCGAAGGTTGACCGTTCCGCTGCATATGCTGCAAGGCATATCGCAAAGAACCTTGTTGCTGCAGGCGTCGCCGACCAGGTATTGATCCAGGTCGCTTATGCCATCGGCGTTGCACAGCCTGTCGGGCTTTATGTAAACACATACGGCACTGCAAAAGTCCTTGACAAAAAAGGGCAAACACTGCACGACGGCATGATTGCCGAAAAGGTAAGCAAGCTTTTCGACATGAGGCCTTATGCTATTGTTGAACGCCTTGGGCTAAAAAATCCTGTTTTCGTGCCTACCGCATCCTACGGACATTTCGGACGTGACCATTATGTTAAAGAAGTGGAAGTCTATTATCCTGTAAAGGGAGCTAAACCGAAAGGTGTTAACGGCAACGGCAAAGAAGTCTACCTGAAGAAAGTTGAATTCTTCGCTTGGGAGAAACTCGATTATGTTGATAAAATTAAAAAGGAGTTCGGGCTTAAATAAATCCCTGATAAAAAAAATAAAAATGCTGCCATTCTCAAAGGCGGCATTTTTTTTATCCTCTTTCCTTACCTTCGTAAATTCATTGATGTAAACCCGTTTTTTTATGCCGATCGAAATAGAACGCAAGTTCCTTGTTGACCATGCCCGTTGGGAGGAACTACCCAAACCGCCGGGAGTCGCATACCGCCAGGGCTACCTGAATGACACACCCGGGAAGACTATAAGAGTAAGACTTGCCGGTGACAAGGCTTATATTACCATCAAAGGCCCTACCGTGATGGCAAGCAGGAGCGAATTTGAATACGAGATCCCGCTTGCAGATGCAAAGGAGATGCTGGCACTTTTTACCACTATCCAGGTGGAAAAAGTGAGGTTCAGGATATTGTTCAACCAGAAAACCTGGGAAGTGGACGTCTTCGGAGGGGAGAACGAGGGTTTGATCCTTGCCGAAATTGAACTCAGCCATGCGGATGAAATCTTTGAGTTGCCTTCATGGGCAGGCAGGGAAGTTACCGATGATGCAAGGTATTATAATTCAGCCCTGGCGTTAAATCCTTATAAACACTGGGCCCTGGAATAACATCAGCATGCGGCATGAATGAAAAAAGCCCTTGTTCAGGGCTTTTTTCATTCATCATTTAATCGCCTTTCAGTGCCTGATCACCAGCTTCCTTGTAGAAAGACTTTTACCATCCACAAACAGTGAACAGAAATAAATTCCTTCGGGAAGATCGGCAGTATTGATCTGTACTTTGCCGTTACCATTTGAAACAGCTTGCTCAAGGATTGTGGCTCCAAGGATGTTCCTTAAAACCAGGTTTGCCGTTCCTTCGTTTGTAACAGTGTACTCTACTGTAAACTTTTCATTTGCCGGATTCGGGTAGGCATTGCCAAGATCTGCCCGGGAATTCAAGAGGTTTTCGATCCCCAGATGCCATACCTCCGTTTGAATGTAGATTCCAATAGTATCGTTATTATCCTTTATATTATAAAACTTGTAATAAACTAATGCCGATCCGCCGTAAGCATGAGGACTTACATGAGCGCTGAAATTATTATCCAGCACTCCCGGAGACAGCGTTAAACTTGATGGTGATATGTTAGTGGTGTCAGGAAAGCATCCACCGGCAAAACAGAAGTTTGTTTTCTGGTCACCCGGAAGGGTCTTGACTGTTCTTATAACCTTGTATGTCTGGGATGAACTTGATATGTTTTTCATATCGATCTCCAGGGCGACATCAGTAGTGGTGTCATATAAGGTGCGTAAAAATCCGACAGTTCCACCATTCGGTATAACCGAGCCTGAAGTAGTATAAAGTTTCATGGACTGCGCCCAAATGCCCCCGCACACGAATGTCAGGACAAATAACAGAGAGAAGATCTTTTTCATGATGGTTGAGTTGAGTTTTGCTTGTGCAAAGATAAGTCATTAACCCTAACAAATTTGCATGATCTGATTATATTTTTATTCATATTTCATTTTTTTACTAACTTGCGCCCAGTATTAACCAAAAAAACTGTATCATGAGGAGAATTACGTTCCTTTTGCTGCTATTTTGTTTTGCAGCAATGACCTCCTTTGGAGGAGGCTACCAGGTGGGTTTGCATAGTACGCGGAATACCGGAATGGGTTTAATCGGGACTTCGCTGTCATACGATGCAAGCACTATCTTTTACAATCCTGGCGGCGTGTCTTTCCTGGACGAAAAATGGAGCTTTTCAGGCGGTCTCAGCCTGATCATGGCAAGGGTGACATTCCAGGGAAAAGACGTCAATTACCAGGCACATCTTGAACATGAGTTGAACACTCCGTTCTATTTTTATGCTTCTTATAAAGCAACCGATAAGTTAAGCATCGGTTTTGCCGTTAACACACCATATGGAAACAGGCTTTCCTGGGGTGACAACTGGCAGGGCAAGTACCTGATCCAGAACCTAAGTTTCAATGCCATCACTTTTCAGCCGACTATTTCCTACAAATTCAATGATGTAATCGGAATTGGTGTCGGACTTGTGTGGGCATACGGAAGTGTCAACATGAACAAAGCTCTTCCTCTCGACGGCCCCAACGGCGAAGGACAGCTGAACATCAAGGGCAGCACGGTCGGTTTCGGATTCAATGCCGGTGTTATGATCCACCCTGTTAAGGCACTGAGCATAGGTATTGATTACCGTTCCAAGATCAATATGGACGTTAACAACGCCAATGCAACCTTTACTGTACCTGCTTCATTGAAGAGCCAGTTCCCCGACAGCAAAGTGGAGGTTTCATTACCTCTTCCCGCCAATCTTGATTTCGGTGTATCCTATGAAATCAATCATAAGATTTTAATCGGGCTCAACCTTTGCTATGTATTCTGGAAACAATATGACTCCCTGGTTTTCAACTTCAAGACCAAGACCGCTTCTCTTGGCAGGATAGCCACTCCCGCTTTATATCAGAACAGGCTAATCCCGAGAATCGGGGTCCAGTATAAAGTTAATCAAATCGTGACGGTCAGGGTCGGCGGATACTATGATCCCTCCCCCGTACAGTCCGATTATCTGAATCCTCAGACACCAAGTTCAAACGAAATCGGCCTTACCGCTGGTTTGTCTGTATTTCCAGTCAAAGGGTTCAGCATCGATGCAGCATTTCTATACCTGATGGGTTCGAAACGCGATGGTACATACAGCCCTGAGAATTTTGCCGGCACATATTCCTCCGTATTTTATATCCCGGCCATCGGTTTAACATATAGTTTCTAAACTTAAAACTCAGAGAGAAATGAAAAAAGTATTATTCATTATATTATCCCTCGCCCTTTTCACCTCATGTGAACGTAAGATCAGCGAATATGCTGCTGATAAAGGGTCTGCCAACTTTACAACCTATATCGCTGTCGGGAATTCACTCACGGCAGGATATGCCGATGGTGCATTGTACCACGACGGACAGGTGTATTCTTCTCCGAACCTTATTGCAGGTCAGCTGAAACTTGCCGGTGGCGGCAACTTCGTACAGCCCATGGTTACCAGTAATTATGGTGTAGCTGCTTACATCGGAATACAACCGAAATTTGTTCTTGGATACACTCAGGATTGCCATGGAATCGTAGGGCTTGGGCCCGTTCGTTCAACAGGAGCTATGGATGTTTTTGGCCGCGTTGGATATGCAGTCAATAACATGGGTATCCCGGGAGCAAAGTCATTCCATCTTCTTGTTCCCGGATATGCAATGATGAATCCTTATTATACCAGGTTTGCAAGCAGCCTGCAGGGAGCGGTAGTTGGCGAATTCAATAACCTGCATCCTACCTTCTTCACCATGCAGCTAGGCGACAATGACGTTCTGGCTTATGCCCTTGCCGGTGGTTCATATGATTCTATTACCAAGCCTGCAACTTTCTATTATGCAACGAAAACAGTTCTTGGTGCGTTACTTGCAACAGGAGCCAGCGGGGTAATAGCAAACATTCCTGATGTGACCAGTATACCTTACTTTACTACCATTCCTTATAATGGCCTGGTGCTCACCCGCCAGGGCCTGGTTGATTCAGTGAACATGGCTATGGGACTATACGGACTTCCATTCCACTATGTTCTGGGCGCAAACCCGTTCCTGATCAGGGAACCCTCCTCACCTCATCCTTACTTCAAAGTAAGGCAGATGCAGCCGGGAGAAATGGTACTATTGTCGGCTCCCCAGGATTCAATGAAATGCTACGGGATGGGCATTATCAATGCCATTACCCATCTTCCATACCCTATTCCCGATCAGTATATTCTGACAACTGCTGAAGTCACCCAGATCAAAACTGCAACCACCATTTTCAATGCCATGATCGATACTATCGCATCGAACAGACATGTAGGCTTGGTTGACATGCATTCCAAACTGCAGACTATTGCCACGGAATCTGGAATTGTATGGGACGGAGTTCACCTGGACGCAACTTTTGTTACAGGCGGAACATTTTCACTTGACGGGATCCATCTGACCCCGAGGGGAAATGCAATCTCAGCCAATTATTTCATTGATGCAATAAATGCACGTTTCGGAAGCAAAATTCCATACGTGGATATTACCCAATATAAAGGTGTAGTTTTCCCGTAATACCGGAAAATTGCATTACTAAAAACATCCCGGTAATCAACCGGGATGTTTTTTTTTACATAAGCTGGTTAAGCAATCTGAACATCTTCTGAACAGCCCTTCCTCTGTGACTCAAACCGTTTTTCAGGTAAGGAGGCATTTCGGCAAAAGTCTGGGCATTATTTTCGGGCCTGAAAACCGGGTCATAACCGAAGCCTTCGGTACCTGAAGGATCTATCGTGATCTCCCCGTTAACCCTGCCTTCAAAAATATATTCATTCCCTTTGTAAATGAGGCAAATGATGCATCGGAAGGCAGCCGTGCGGTCTGTGTTACCCTGCATTTCCTCAAGAACCTTCCTTACGTTATCTTCAAAATTACAGCCCTCTCCGGCATAGCGGGCCGAATAAACACCGGGTCTCCCGTCCAGGGCTGCAATTTCCAGCCCTGTATCATCGGCAAAACAATCCTTCCCGGTTCTCTCAAAAATATACCGGGCCTTTTGCCTTGCATTACCTTCAATGGTATCTGCGGTTTCAGGAATATCCCCTTCAAAGCCGATCTCATTCAGGCCTGTAACATTAATGGTATTCCCGGCAATTTCACGGATCTCCCGGAGTTTGTGCTGATTATTGGTGGCAAAAACAAGTGAAACCATGTTTGACTGTTAAAATCAGAGTATTTCGTTTAGCAGATTTGTGATAAGGTCGGAATAAGTCCAGCCATATGCTTTCGCCATTTTCGGAACAATGCTGGCTGAGGTTATTCCGGGTACGGTATTTACTTCGAGAAAGAAGAACTTCTTACCGTCAAATATATAATCAAAACGAACAATCCCTTTGCAATTCAATCTCATAAAAAGATCGACAGAGATTTCCCGGCATTTTTCGGAAATCCTGGCCGGGATGTCGGCAGGCACCACTTCATCGGCCATGCCCGGCTGGTATTTTGCTTCATAATCGAAGAATTCTTTTTTGGAAATGATCTCGGTAACCGGGAAGGCAATGATCTTTCCTTTTGTGCGGATCACACCGCAGGTCAGTTCCCTGCCTTTGATGAATTCTTCGGCAAGAATCTCGTCGTCCTCATTAAACGCCTTTGCCAGCGCGGCTTTCAGTTCCTTCTTATGATTGACTTTCGACATCCCGACACTGGATCCTCCATTGTTGGGCTTGACGAACACAGGCAGGCTAAGATTTTTCAAAACTGCTTCCTCAGCCCCTTTCACGCCTTTTAAAAGATGCACTGAACGGGCAATATCAACTCCATACCCTGAAACAACACTTTTACAAAAACTCTTATTGAACGAAAGTGCAGATGTTGTCAGTCCACATGATGTATAGGGAATCACCAGCATATCAAAATAGCCCTGGAGTTTGCCATCCTCCCCGGGAGTGCCGTGGATGGCATTAAAAACTGCATCAAACCTGATCTTCCTCTTGCCAATGGTAAGAGAAAAGTCGTTCTTGTCAACAGGGAAGGATTTCGATTCCAACTTATAGTTCCATTTCGTTCCCCTGATCTCTATAAGGTAGGGACGGAACCTTGTCATATCCATATTCAGCTCCACCTGCTTCCCGCTTTTCATCGATATTTCATATTCACCGGAATTCCCGCCGGCTACTATAGCAATATTGTACATATACTATATTTAAGAAGGCAAAATTAGCAGAAAATCATCCCGTTTTGTGGCAAAGTCAATTTTTCGTAAGTTTGTCCTGCTTTTCCGGGCACAATAAAATGATCTGATTCAGGTTAATAAGGTAAATGCTGGAATGGAATTTATCCGCTTTTTATTTTCCAAGAAATTTCTCAAACACTTCCTGATCTCCATTGGGATAACTGCTGTTTTACTTTGGATAACTTTTTATTCACTTTCATGGTATACAAAACACAGCGATTATATCGTAGTTCCTGATTTCAGAGGGCAGATCTTCACCGATATCCAGCAGGGAGGGAAATTCACAGATTTTCAATTTGCCGTTAATGACAGTATTTTTGATCCCGACAAACCCAAGGGAGCCATACTTTCCCAGGATCCTTACCCTGGTTCAAGAGTCAAGCACAACCGTATGGTCTATCTTACCATCGTTTCATTGATCCCTGAAAAAACATCCATGCCTGATCTTAAAGATCTCACACTGAGGCAGGCCCAGTCGATGATTGAAAGTTCAGGGTTGAAAATGGGACGGCTCATCTTTATCAAGTCTTTTGATGAGGATGCGGTACAGAACCAGCTATCCATGGGCAGGGTAATATCCCCGGGAGTTAAAATAGACAAGGGCTCGGTCATCGACCTGCAGGTTGGAATGGGAGCCAAGGCAAGTGAGCTGAAGAAAGATTCAACAAAGCTCGACAGCCTGCTGAGATAAGTAGCGAAGTAGCGAAATAATAGAATAGATGAAGAAATTACTTGCAGTACTTTTCCTTATATCTTCTTTCGGCGGATGGGCGCAGGAAATCCTTACCGGCATGCAAACAAATCCCCTGGTGAGGATGAAATACCTTGAAGCCCAAAAACAGGGCAAGCTGAAGACAGGCAGCAATCCGTTTCCAGTTAACATGCCTTTTTTTGATGATTTTTCCTATGACAGCGTATATCCGACCAGCAGGCTCTGGATCGACAATTTTACCTTCGTCAACACCGACATACCCGTCTATCCACCGAACCTCGGGGCGGTGACCTTCGATGCGATTGATGCGAACGGACTGATGTACGATACTGCCCAGCCCGGGCCGAACCCTTTTATTGCCGACCATCTTACTTCACGGTTCATCCGCCTTGATTCTGTTTTTACACCGGTACCCCGCAAACTCACTGCAGCAGACTCGGTGTACCTTAGCTTTTTTTACCAGCCCCAGGGCAGGTCAAGGAATTACCCCCTGGCACAGGATTCGCTTTTGTTAAGGTTTCTTATTGCCCCTGCGCATGACAGCCTCACTTCCACCGGTATTATACACCTGCCTGATGTATGGGAGAAAGTCTGGCATAGTAATGGTATGTCGCTCGACACTTTCAGGTTCTATAACAGGGACCAGTATTTCGTACAGGTGATGATCCCCATAACCGACACCCAGCTTTTCTTTAAGAAGACCTTCCGTTTCCAGTTCTATAATTATGTAAATTTTGCAGCACCTCCCGAATATTCATGGGAGAGCAACTGCGACCAGTGGAATATCGATAATGTATACCTTAACTTTGGGAGGAACATGTTCGATACGGTAAGGCCCGAGATCCGCTTCATGGACCGTGCCCCCAGCATGCTCAGGAATTACGAATCCATGCCCTTCCCCCAATACACTGCCGCTCCTGACATGGAAATGGCCGATTCGGTCTCGCTTATTATCGGCAACCGGGATATCAGTGTACATAACTGCCATTACTCTTACAAGGTAAGTAGTTCGTCAGGCTCTTTCATTAAAACCTATTCGGGGCCAAATTTCAATATGCAGCCGGTCTACACCACCGGCCCTGTCATCCTGCATCCGCCGGTTCCCTGGTTTTATCCGATCACCTCGGCCGACAGTGCAGTTTTCGAGATGCAGCACTTTATCAAGGATAATGCGCCCGGCTCGGTATATGCCGACACGGTAAGCCGCGAACAGCAATTGTTCAACTTTTTCGCTTACGATGACGGTACAGCGGAAGCTTCATACGGCCTTACCCCGGCCGGGTCCATGCTTGCATACCGCTTCAATCTCAACAAGCCTGATACGCTCAGGGCTATACAGATGTTTTTTAACCAGGTGTTCAACAATGCGAATCCTCCGTATTTTTATTTAACTGTCTGGAGTGATGATGTAGGGACTCCCGGCAAAGCCATTTACCAGGAGCTGACACAACCCAAGTATGCCAATCAGCTGAACAAGTTTTACACTTACCATGTACCTTCAATCCCCGTGAACGGCACAATTTATATAGGGTGGGTTCAGACCACCGACGACAACCTCAGCCTGGGATTTGACACCTACAACGACCATTCGAACATGATCTTTTATAATACTACCGGGAAATGGTACCCCAGCGCCTTTTCAGGTTCATTAATGGTACGACCCATTGTGGGAAAACCTATTCCCCTTGGGGTGGAAGAGTCTCCTCCTGCTTCGGCAAGCCTTGAAGTATGGCCCAATCCCTGCAGCAACGGCACTCTTCACCTTCGTATGAGCAACAACGGCACTTCATCCTCCGGACGCAATAATATTAAGATCTCCAACCTGCTGGGGCAAACTGTTTTCTCTTCGAAATATTCAGAGCAGCTCGACTTATCGTCTTTAGGCCAGGGAATCTATATCCTGCACCTGAGCGGCCCAGGCGGGAATAACACGGTTGTAAAAAAGATCATCATTACGCCCTGATCCCTGAAATCCTGCGAACATGGATGAAAAAACCGATATCCCCGAAGAACCTAATGAATTGTTTGAACATTTCAGGTTCCTTGTGGATAAAGGCCAGGGGCTGGAAAGGATAGACAAGTACCTGTTCGCGAAAATGGAAAACATTTCACGCAACAGGGTCCAGAATTCCGCGAATGCCGGGAATATCCTTGTTAACGGTGCCCCTGTGAAACCCAGCTACAAGATCAAACCACTTGACCTGATCACCATTGTTCTGGCTCATCCGCCAAGGGACATTGAGATTTACCCGGAAGATATTCCAGTAAACATTGTATACGAGGATGCCGACATCATTGTCGTGAACAAGGAAGCGGGAATGGTAGTGCATCCCGGCCACGGGAATTTTACAGGCACACTTCAGAACGCCCTTCTTGGCCATCTCCTGAAATCCGATCCCAGCGGGATGACAAAGCCTTTCCTGGTCCACCGCATCGACAAGGACACATCGGGCATCCTTCTCATCGCCAAGAATGAACTTGCCCAGAGCAAGCTTGCAAAACAGTTTTTCGATCACACGATAGACCGAACATATGTTGCGCTGGTCTGGGGCAGCCCGAAGGAAGAAGAAGGCACCATTACCGGCAACATCGGCCGAGATGTCAGGAACCGTCTTATTATGACTGTGTATGCTGATGAGGACCGGGGCCGTGATGCAGTCACCCATTACAAGGTCATCGAACGTTTCGGTTACGTGAGCCTGGTTGAATGCCGCCTGGAAACCGGGAGAACCCACCAGATCAGGGTCCATTTCAGGCATATCGGCCATCCCCTGTTCAACGATGAAAGCTACGGGGGAAGCGAAATCCTTAAAGGAACCACCTTTACCCGGTACAAGCAGTTTGTTCAGAACTGTTTCAAGTTGCTGCCACGGCAGGCCCTGCATGCAAAATCACTCGGATTCCTGCATCCGGCCGACAAAAGACCAATGTTTTTTAACTCTGAATACCCAGCCGATCTTGCTTCCGTGATAGACAAATGGAGGGAATACAGCAGGTTTAAAACAAATGACGAATAAGCTCAAACATGAATAAGATTTTGCGCTTCCTGGCCTCATGTTATTTCTGGTTTGAATTATTCTTTATCTCCGGGCTGTTATGGCCATTCGGATTAGTACTGTTCCTGCTCACATACCCATTCGACAGGAAGCTTGTTGTAATGCATAAATTCAGTTGTTGCTGGTCCTTCATCGTTCTTAAGGCAAATTTTATGTGGAAGACCAGAGTCAGTGGAAGTGAGAACATCGATAAGAAAGAAACTTACGTCATGGTTTCAAATCACCAGTCGGGAGCCGACATTCTTATGCTTTACCTGCTATGGACCAATTACAAATGGATTTCAAAGAAATCTTTGTACTATGTTCCTTTCATCGGCTGGAATATGTGGTTGAACCATTATATTTCAGTTGACAGGACAAATAAAGGCAGCATGCGGTCAATGATGATCAAAGCTGCGAAGGCGCTGAGGTCAGGAAATTCCCTGATGATCTTCCCTGAGGGGACCAGGTCGAAGGACGGCAATCTGCAGGCATTCAAAACAGGGGCTTTTCATCTTGCAATTGAGCAGGGACGGCCGATTCTGCCTATCGTGATCAGCGGGACTTTCAAGGCAATCAGGAAAGGAGGCTTCCTGGTTAACAAGAACCACAACCTCCTGGTGAAAGTACTCCCTCCAGTCCCTTTAATATTAATCCAGGGGAAAGATCCCAAGGAAGTCAGTTTTATGATACATGAAATTATGAAAAAAGAGTTAGAGAACCGGCCTGTATAAAGAATCCCTTTCCACCGGCTCCCTCCCCGCTTCTTCAATAAGTTCTCTCATTCGCGAAACTGTCATCACGGGACTCTGTTCTTCAGCCCCGGCAAGAGAATAGATGCGGGTTGAATCATTGATTGTTCCGTCCATATCATCCACGCCAAAGGAAAGCGAAACCTGTGCCATTTTACGGCCAAGCGCAGGCCAATAGGCTTTGACATGTGGAAAGTTATGAAGATAAACTCTTGAAACTGCATACATTTTCATATCCTCTGTCACCGAAACTTCACTTACATCTTTCATCTCATTGTTTGAACTATGGAATTTCAGAGGGATGAAAGCGTTAAAGCCTTTCGTAATATCCTGCAGCTGCCTCAGCCTTTCCAGGTGGTCGATGCGATGGGCATAGGTTTCCACGTGCCCGTATAGCATAGTGGCATTGGACCCCAGTCCGAGCTCATGGGCCGAACGGTGGATCTCCAGCCAGTCGTTTGAACTGGTCTTCATCCCGCAAATCGTATCACGGATCGTTTCGTCAAAAATTTCGGCACCACCACCCGGTACCGAATCCAGCCCGCATTCTTTCAGGTATTGCAGGCCCGATTTAACACTCATACCGCTTTTTTTAATCATATAATCCAGTTCCACCGCCGAGTAGGCTTTGATGTGCAGACCCGGCCGACGGGCCCTGATCTTTTTAAGCAGTTCGCCGTAATACACGATATCCCTCCCCGGATGGACGGCTCCCGTGATATGGATCTCTCTTACATTTTGGTCCTGGCTGTCGACTTTTTCGAGGATCTCATCCACCGAAAGTTCCCATTTTGAAGGGCTGAAATGATGAGAGAACGAGCAAAACCTGCAACGGTTAACACAGATGTTGGTAGGCTCGATATGGAAATTCCTGATGAACCAGGCTTTGTTCCCGTTGAATTTATTTCGCACGGCATCGGCAAGTATGCCCAGGTAACCCAGCTCTCCTTTCTCGAATAAAAAGATGCCTTCGGAAGGGCTCAGAGGCTCCCCCGAAATAACCTTTGAGGTTATTGTTTCAAATTCCGGAGATTGGGATTGCCGTATAAATTGAAATATATCTGATTGTTTAGTCAACGCGTTAATATTTTACAAGTTTCAGGCTTTTACGGTAATTCCCGCCCGAAATGACAACAAAATAAACACCCGGTGAAAGCGACCGCAGGTCAAGTTTATAATTTCCACCTGATGTTTCTGATATGGCGGAAAACCTGACAGGCTTACCCAGCATGTCAAGTATGCTGATGCTTATTCCTTCGTGGAAAATGCTTCCATTTTCAATGCTGACATCCGCAAAATCCCGTGCAGGATTTGGATAGAGTTTTGCAGAAGCTTCACTTCCCGCAATGCTATTCACCCCTAGAGCCCAGCCCCCGATTTTCGTTGCGCCGGTATTGTTGGGATCAAGCCAGTATTTAAGCATGCTGGCAGAATCAGTGCCGTTCTTGTCCCAATGCCATGAGAACATCCCGTAATAATCTTCAAGGTTTATGGAGCCCGTGTCGCAGGCGGAGTAACCCCCGGTAAGGGTTCCCATGATCTGTCCGCTGCTGTTGAACAGAGGGGAACCCGAAGAACCCGGCTCTGTCACCCCATGGCCGCTGACAGTATAATGCCAATATACCATCCAGTAGCAGAGGTTTGGGTTACTCGAGTACGTCGAAGCCTGGGTGGGGGTAGTATACGTGGAAATCTTTTTTACATCTCCCCAGGGATGATGAATTCCCACCCCGTTCAGGCTTGGGACATCCTCCCGGCTCCAGCCGTTAAAATATATATTGAATGAATCGGGTATGCTTTCGCTGAGTTTAACCAGGTAGAAATCAGAACCTGTCTTGTCGTAAGCTCCACCGTGAGCTAACAATGTTGCCCCAAGCAATGAGCCCGGGGTCGGGGCAGTCGAATTGGGGCATCCCGGCATCTGGTAATTAAAATAGAAAAGCCATTGGCTCCTGTCGACAGGGCGCGACCTCCAGCCACAATGATAGGCAGTGAGCAGGTACGGAGCACCATCGTTACTGGTATTGTTAATCATAGAGCCTGAACAAAGCCAGTTAATGCCATTACTGTCTTTTGCGACAATTTTCACGACTCCCCTGATTTGCTTTTCCCAGTTATTGCCTTCTGAACATTTCACATTGACCTCGCAAGGTCCTGCTCCCGTTGAAGGGTCCTGCATCTCGTCGTTTCCAAATCCCCTGAAGGCATATGCCAGCTCTGAAATATGAATTTCGGGCAGTGCCATTGAAGCAGTTGCATTGTATTCCAGCACCACTGCCTCGCCTGAAAGCAGCGGACATGCAAAGGTTCCGAATGAATTATTATTGGCCGACGTATAGGCTCCGAAAAGCTGTGTCCTTTGGGGATTATAAACAAAAAGCCTTGCGTTTGCAGGGAGTTTGAAACGGTCGAAATAGAGTATGAGCCCCCTGGCATAAGAAGAACGGATACAAAGTCTCCACACCCTCATCCCATCCTGCAGGATTTCGGTATTTCCCGAATTTTCAACAGAAAGATCAAGTGGGATATTAATGGCAAAACTCAAGGGGAACTTTGGCCCGTTTTCAATTTTGCTGATGGCTTCCAATGAAGGTGAAGGCACTTCTATAGTCTGCACATTTCCTGCTTTCAGGGCCCTGCCGAAGCTTAGCGGGATTCCCCCCGCCTGATGTTGTCCCTCGGATAATACAGGAAATACAAAGAGCATGATTGCAAAAAGGAAACCTATACGTAAGCTTGTATTTTTCATGTGAATCGTTTTTACTGGATAATATTTTTCGGAACAGAGATCCGGCCGGTCATTGCAAAGGCAGAATACATCAGTAATAGCAATGTTGTCAGTAAGATTATATTAGCTTTCATAGGGGCTGTTTTACCCAACACAAAGGTATGAAATTTACACTGAAACTTGTCCAGCTTGCAGTAACCCGGGAAATTCGCAGGCCCTTCGGGTTTTATAAAAATATCCTGCCCCGGACCCGGACCCGGCAAATAACCATGAGATGAGTTCATGTCATGATTTGTATTACTTTTGGGGCCGGAGAAAATGGCCTGAACACAAGGAGACATAGCAAGGGAGATTAAAATAAAAAAAAACCATTCAATCAATGACACAGACATTAACGATAAAAAAAGAACCACCCGCAGCCTTGCGCTGGATCGTCCTGATCTTTATCAGCCTGGCAATGTTCGGGAACTATTATATATATGACAGTATCAGTCCGCTTGCAGTTGCCCTTAAAACACAGCTTAAATTCTCCGACAGCGATCTCGGTCTGCTACAGGGGATATACAGCTTCCCCAATATCATCATGGTCCTCATAGGCGGGCTCATAATCGACCGCATAGGCACCAAAAAAGCCGCCCTGATCTTTTCATTGCTGGTGTTCATTGGAGCCTTTATCACAGTTCTTAAGGGAGATATCGTCCTGATGGCCGCAGGCCGGCTTATTTTCGGCCTGGGCGCAGAAAGCATGATCGTGGCCATAACAACAGTGGTTGCACAGTGGTTCAAAGGGAAGCAGCTTTCATTTGCATTCGGGCTGAACCTTACTGTTGCCCGACTTGGTTCCTTCCTCGCGCTGAACTCTCAAACCTGGGGCAAAAGCCTTTATACACACTGGCAGAACCCTCTCTGGGTTTCGGTAGGTGCAGGGGTCATCAGTGTTTTAACCCTGGCAATCTTTTACTTCATCGACACCTATGCGAATAAAAATTACAACCTTGCCCATGCAGGTGGACAGGATAAAGTCATTCTTTCGGATGTATTCTCCTTCCTTAAAAACAGGATCACTATCTGTGTTGTTCTCCTGGCCGGGGTTTTCGTCACCATCAATTACATATTGCATGCCGAGATCGAGCTCATGCTCCAGATCGTTCTATATGTGCTGATCGTTGTTTTCTCCTTCCTGAACTTCAGAGCCTTCAGCAAATCCTACTGGTTCATCGTGATGCTTTGTATTACATTCTATTCGGCTATGTTCCCATTCCAGACCTTCGCGATCAAATTTTTCCAGGAGGCGCACGGTGTGACCCCCGAATATGCGGGTTTCCTTTCAAGTATGCTTACTCTCTCAGCAATGATCTTCACTCCCCTGTTCGGTTTGCTTTCCGATTTTATCGGAAAAAGGTCACTACTGATGATGTTCGGCTCTTTACTGATCATCCCTGTATACCTGATGATGGGATATACCGATATCAACCTGCTGATCCCGATGAGTATCATGGGCCTGGCATTTTCACTGGTACCTGCTGTAATGTGGCCATCTGTTTCGCTTGTAACGCCGGCTTCGAAACTCGGGACCGCCTATGGGCTTATGACCATGATTCAGAATATAGGTTTATTCGGGTTCAATATTGTGATCGGCTATTCCAATGATATTTCCAAAGCCAGTGCAGAACACCCCCAGGGATATCATCTTGGGATGTGGATCTTCAGCACGCTTGGATTCTTCGGTCTGCTGTTTGCATTTCTTCTGAGAAGGAATGAGAACGGCCCCAATAAGTTCGGCCTTGAATATGGCACGAACTTCAACAAGAGGCCTGAATAAGCGGGCCCCTTCATCCACATAAATCATAAGCATGATGCTGTATGAAAATTCTTATCGTTGCCGCTACTAATTTTGAGCTTAGGCCACTGCTTCAGAAGATCACATTCATTAGCGCAGAAGGCGAACTTCTCCAGCACTACCGTTACCTGAATCATGAGATCGATTTCCTGATGACAGGTATAGGCATGACGCACACTGCCTTTCACCTTGGAGTTCAACTCCAGAAAACGAAATACGACCTGGCACTCAATGCCGGGATTGCAGGGGCATATTCCACTAAGATACGGATAGGGACTCTCTTTAACATAAAAGCTGAAGCATTCGGGCTGCTGGGAGCAGAGGAAGAAGGTAAGTTCTTTTCGATATTCGACCTGGGCCTCGCCGATCCTGATGCCTTTCCATACCAGGGAGGATGGCTGCTCAACGAATCGGCTCTGCCTTCTCCGCTGATCGATACCCTGCCTGTAGCCAAAGGCGTAACGGTGAACATGATCCATGCCACGAGAAATACCATAGACAGGCTTAACGAAATTTACCACGGGGACGTGGAAAGTATGGAAGGCGCTGCATTTTTCTATGCATGCCTGATGCAGAACATCCCCTTTATCCAGATCAGGGCTGTTTCGAATTATGTTGAAGAAAGGGATAAATCAAAATGGAACATTCCTCTCTCACTCAACACCCTGAATAAATTTCTTGAGCACCTGCTGAAAGAACTCCAGAAAATATAAATCCTTGTTTTATGATCAGGCTTGCATTTTCACCTTGTCCGAACGACACGTTTATTTTCGATGCACTTGTCAATGGCAAGATAGATACCGAAGGACTTGAATTCGATTTCAGGATGGAGGATGTTGAAACCCTAAACCATATCGCTTTAAAGGGTGGGGCCGACATGATCAAGGTCAGCTACCATGCATTCCTGTATTTGCAGCAGGCCTATGTGCTTCTGCAAAGCGGAAGCGCCCTGGGACGGGGTAACGGCCCTCTGCTGATAGCCGGCAAGGAAATTCCCGGCGAAGACATCCCGCTGATGACTATTGCAATACCCGGGGAATATACCACAGCCCATCTTTTATTCCGCCTGGCTTTCCCTGAAGCAAAGCTCAGAAGGTTCCTGGTTTTCAGCGCAATTGAAGAAGCAATTCTGGCCGGCAACGTGGATGCCGGGGTCATCATCCATGAGAACAGGTTCACTTACCAGAAAAAAGGCCTTTTCAAACTGCTTGACCTTGGTGAATTCTGGGAGGGACTTACTCAGGCCCCTATCCCTCTCGGAGGTATTGTTGCCAAACGCAGCCTTGGATATGATGTCATCAACAAGCTGAACCGTATTATGCACAGCAGCGTGGAATACGCCATGCTTAACGGGCCTGACTCCATGCCCTTCGTGCTTGCCAATGCCCAGGAAATGAGCCCGGAGGTTGTCATGAAACATATCGGGCTATATGTTAATGATTTCACACTTCGGCTTGGAGCTGAAGGAACATCAGCAGTGTCGAAGCTGCTTGAGATTGCAAAAGAAAAGAATATTATTTTGTAAATTTATCCGGAATTATGGAAAATCTTTCGTCCGGGAAAATATCGGCTGCATTTCAAAAAGCAATACAGGCAGGCCTCATCCGCAGGGAGGATAGCGCCCTGATGTTTTATGATCTCTCTTACCTCGGTGAAAGGATCACAAACCTGAAATCCTGTTTCCCTCCAAATACACTGCACGGGCTGGCTATCAAAGCCTGCCCGCTTGCTGGCATCATGAAACTCAGCAGGGAACTTGGCTGCGGTGTTGAAGCAGCTTCACTCGGAGAAGTCAAAATGGCTCTCCACATGGGCTTCAGCCCGGGAGTGATTGTATATGATTCTCCCGTTAAAACTCCTGAAGAAATTGAATTTGCGCTTGGCCTGGGGATACATTTGAACCTGGATAATCTGTCGGAGTTGGAAAGGGTAAAAGAAAAAGTAGCGAAATGGCGAAATAGCGAAATAGCGAAATTAAATGTCGGTATCCGTATAAATCCCCAGGTGGGTGAGGGAACTATTGCCGAATCCAGCGTCGCGGGTGTTTACTCCAAGTTCGGGGTGCCTTTAAGGTCTCGAAAAGAAGAGCTTGTGAAGGCATTCATGGAGAACGATTTTCTTACCGGGATGCATTTGCATGTGGGATCACAGGGATGTTCGCTGGACATGCTTGCCGAGGGAACCGGAAAGCTTTACGACCTGATGCTCGAAGTCAATCAGCTTACGCTTTCTAAAAAAGGTTACAATCAGATCACTACTTTTGATATAGGAGGGGGATTGCCGGTTTCCTATTTCAGGGACAAACAACCGCCTGCGATGGAGGCCTATATTGATGCACTGAAACAAAGGGCTCCACTGCTCTTCAGTAAAGGCATTCCACATGAAGTAAGCAGCCCCGATCACGGATCACAAATCACAGATCACGGCATTCGACTCATCACTGAATTCGGGCGCTGGACTTATACCAACGCAGGCTGGACCGTAAGCAGGGTGGAATATGTAAAGCATGACCCGGGGGTGAATACTGCCATGATACATGTCGGCGCCGACCTCTTCGTTCGTGAATGCCTGAACCCCAGGGACTGGCTTCATGAATATACTGTTCTTGGTCAGGATGGCGTTATAAAACAGGGTGGTTCGGAAAGTCCCTGGAATCTTGCCGGACCTTTATGTTTCTCAGGGGATATACTGGCAAAGGGAGTCACTTTACCCCAGGTGCAGGAAGGAGATCACCTGGTGATCCATGATACAGGGGGGTATACTTTTTCGATGTGGTCGAGGTACAACAGCAGATTTGCACCAAGGATCATAGGGTATTATAATGACGGAGAGGAATTTGTGATCCTGAGAGAGAGGGAAGGGATTGAGGATATTATAAGGTTTTGGACGTGAAGTAATGTACAATGTACCATGTACAATGTACAAATGAAGAAAAGGAAAAATTTATGATCATAGTTACAGGAGCGGCGGGTTTTATCGGGAGTTGCCTTGTGGGGAAACTCAACAACAAAGGGATCAGGGATATTGTTATCGTTGACGATTTTTCCCGGGCCGACAAGAGTAATAATTTTACTCATAAAGCTTTTCGTGAGAAAGTCGACCGGAAAGATCTTTTCAACTGGCTCCCGATGCATGCAAAAGACATAGAGTTTATTTTCCATATAGGCGCACGCACCGATACCACCGAATTCAACATGGCGGTTTTCGATGAGCTCAACATTGGATACAGCAAGAAAATATGGTCATTCTGCACGCTTAACGACATCCCCCTTGTATATGCTTCTTCCGCCGCCACCTATGGCGACGGATCTTTCGGTTATGACGACAACCATGAGCTGAGTGAACATCTTCAGCCACTGAATCCATACGGAATTTCAAAGAACGAATTCGATAAATGGGTGCTGAAGCAGGCTTCCGCCCCGCCTGTCTGGTACGGGGTCAAATTCTTCAATGTTTTTGGTCCGAATGAATATCATAAAGGGCGGATGGCATCCGTGGTCTTTCATGCATTTAACCAGGTAAAGGCTGTGGGCAGGGTAAAGCTGTTCCGGTCTCACAGGCCCGACTACCAGGACGGGAAGCAGTTGCGCGACTTCATCTATGTGAAAGATGTCGTTGATGTGTTGTTTTTCATGTTCAGGCACCGCAGGGATCCCGGTATTTATAACCTTGGAACCGGGCAGGCCCGGACCTTTCTTGACCTGGTGAATTCAGTTTTTCATTCACTTGAACTTGAACCTGACATCGAATTCATTGATACTCCCGCCGACATCCGCGACAAATACCAGTATTTCACCGAAGCTAAAATGGACAAGCTGAGAATGACAGGTTATTCAAAACCTTTTCACAGCCTCGAAGACAGTATCACAGAATACGTGCAGGCATACCTCCAGTCAACAAGATATTACTGAAATGATGCACAGGGTTTTCAGAACAAGGTTTGCCTGCATTCTTTTTGCATTCATTTTAGCCGTCGTTCCCCTTTGCCTGAGATCCCAGTATTATTCAACAGGACAGGATCCTGCTTCCATTCACTGGAGGCAGATAAAAAATGACAAATTCAGGATCATCTATCCCTCAACTTATGAGACTCATGCCCAATACCTGGCTCACATTATGGATAAGGTGTGGAGATACGAGACCAAAACCCTGCCTGCAAAACCTCCCCGCATACCCATCGTCATCCATACGGAATCAAGTATTTCGAACGGGGTCACCGTGTGGGCTCCCAAGCGCATAGAATTATTTCCTGCCCCTGATCCCGACGCCTATGCAGAAGAATGGCTTGAGCAGCTTGCAATACATGAGTACCGGCATTCACTCCAGATCAACAAGATGAACCGCGGTTTTACCAGGGCAATGTATTACATCTTCGGGGAACAGGCCACAGGCGGCATACTTGGCGCTTTCGTACCAACCTGGTTCCTTGAAGGCGATGCAACCGCTACCGAAACAGCACTTACAACGACCGGAAGGGGGCGTTCAGCCGGGTTTGAAAGGACTTTAAGGGCGCAGTTGCTCGAAAAAGGTATTTATAACTTCAACAAGGCAACCCTGGGTTCCTATAAAACTTTTATTCCCAATGCCTATGACCTGGGATATTACCTGGTTGGCATGGGAAGGAAGGATTACGGGCCAAAGATCTGGGATTACAGTCTTGACCATGTGGCAAAATACCCTTTCATGGTCATTCCTTTTGCCGACGGGATAAAACGCACTACCGGCCTGCGCAAAGTCAGGTGGTATAAAAAATCCCTGGCCGAACTTGACAGTATCTGGAAGGAACAGGGCAACAAAACTCAATTGACCCCATCGGGGATGCTCACGAAGCGGAACCCGAAAAATTATACAGTTTACACCCATCCCTTGTACCAGAATGACAGTGTTGTCATTGCAGAACGATCGAGCAATGAAGGAGTGGACCGTTTTGTCAAAATTTTCCCTGACGGTCGTGAGAAAAACCTGGTACGGGTCGGGGCATTCCAGGACGGAAGCAATTCGGTTTCGGGGGACCTTATCGCCTGGGCCGAGTATGAACCCGACCTTAGATGGGACAACCGTAACTATTCAAACCTCTGGCTTTACAACACCAGGACCGGGAAAGTCCGCCATCTCACCCGTAAAGCAAGGTATTTTGCCCCTAATCTTTCCCATGACGGGACCAGAATAGTGGCAGTTAGAAACAGCCCTGGCGGTGAATCATTCCTTGAAGTTCTGAGCACGAATGACGGGAAAGTACTCATGTCAATAAAAGCTGAAGGCAGCGCCAACTTCCAGTCGCCCGACTTCACCGATAACGACAGGCAGATCATCTTTATTTATATGAATGAAAAGGGGAAGACCATTGCAGGCCTGAACCTGGGGACCGGGAAAATCACATACTATATCCCTTTCACATACACTGACATTGACGGCCCATCCCATATGATCGGCAGTTACATTGTTTTTTCATCTGATTACACGGGGATAGAGAACCTTTACGCAGTCGATACCGTTTCACATAAGATCCTGAGGGTCACTTCCGCAAAGTTCGGTTCCCTTGATCCCGACTTCAACAGCAAGAAGTCACGCCAGCTTTATTCCGATTATTGCAGCGACGGGCTTATGGTCTCCGAAACCAGGCTGGATTCAACCACCTGGGTGCCGGTAAACAAGATAAAAAATGAGGCTTTCAGGCTTTATGACGTGCTTGCAAAGCAGGAAGGCGTAAATCTCCAGGATACCCTGCTTAACGAAGGATTATTCCGTATGCTGCAATCTCCGGCGGGGAAAGCTGATTCCGCGACGCTCCCTCATCCGCAGTATTCATCAAAAAAATATTCAAAAGCGGCTCACCTGTTCAATGTCCATTCCTGGGCGCCTGCATCGTTCAGCGTTTCGAACCTAACCTTGCATCCCGGAGTGATGGCCCTGTCGCAGAACGTTCTGAGTTCTGCTTTCGCAAGTGCGGGTTATGACTGGGATTACAACGAACGTACCGGGCAGTTCTTCCTGAACTTCAGCTACCAGGGCCTGTTCCCTGTTTTTGACCTGAGTTCTTCGTACGGGAAGCGGGCCGGCTATTACACCACAAGCAAATCTTCGGCCAGGACAAGGTTTACATGGAATGAATTCAAGGCAGGGCTCACGGTTTCTGTCCCGATGAACTTTACAAGGCGAACCTGGTTCAGGAAACTTACCCCCTCGGTGGGCGCTTACATGACTGATGTGATGCACGACAATTCCACTCCGGATGTTTTCACCAATGGCTGGATCAACCTGGTAACATATAACCTCACTTATTACCAGTACAAACGTTCGAACTACCAGGATATGTATTACCGCTGGGGCCAGGATTTCAGGTTCACATACACCAACAGCCCTTTCGGGGGTTATGACCTGGGATCCATCTGGGCAGCCGAGGCTGATTTTTATTTCCCCGGCATGCTCAGGCATCACGGGATCTGGTTGTACGGAGGCTACCAGCAACGCAATGAAAAGACGGTTTACGGTTACAGCTATTCCGAAATCATACCATATCCGAGAGGTTATACCAACGGTTACGACAACCACCTGTTCACCTTCTCGCTGAACTATAAGTTCCCCTTGTTTTGCCCAGACTGGAGCGTAGGCGGGGTGTTTTATTTCAAGCGTTTCAAGCTGAACCTGTTCTACGACCAGTCTATGGGAGACGATTCGGAAAAGATTGACTGGAAGCTGCCAAATCTTTACCAGACCATTGGCTCAGAACTTACCGCCGAAATGCATATTCTCAGGTTCGTTTATCCCTTCGAACTGGGCGTAAGGCCGATGTACTTCCCTGTCAACAACAGCTGGGGATGCCAGTTTGTTTATTCTGTAAGTTTTTAAAGACTGTGGATGAGGGAGCGTGGTTGAACCTTTATTTCCCGTTCCTGTGCTTGTCAATCATTACGTGGCAATCCTTCAGACAACCATTATCAGAAATCCACTTCCAGCAGGGTCGGGCAATGATCGGAATGCTTTGCATCGGGCAGGATAGCGGCCCTCATCAGCCTGCTCTCCAAAGGAGGCGTCACCACCTGGTAATCGATGCGCCATCCCAGGTTCCTTGACCTGGCCCCCGCCCTGTAACTCCACCAGGTGTAGTTATGCGGCTCCTGGTGAAAGACGCGGAAGGTATCAATATAGCCGTTGTCGAAGAACCTGCTCATCCACTGCCTTTCTTCAGGGAGGAAACCGCTGCTGTTGGCATTCCTGATGGGGTCATGGATATCGATGGATTTGTGGCAGATGTTGTAATCACCACAAAGGATGAGGTTGGGGCGGGTCTTCCTGAGCTCATTCACGTACTTCAGGAAATCTTCCAGCCATATCATTTTAAAGCCCTGGCGTTCTTCGCCCGATGTTCCGGATGGATGATAAACACTCATCACGGTGACATCCCCGAAATGGGCCATGATGGTCCTTCCTTCATCATCATACTTCTGAATGTTCATCCCGAAATCCACATGGTCGGGTTTGATCTTAGATAGAATTCCGACTCCGCTATAGCCTTTTTTTACTGCCGAAAACCAATAGTGATGATATCCCATGGCTTCGAAAAGCTCAACCGGTATCTGGTCTGGCTGGGCCTTTGTTTCCTGGAAACAGACAATGTCGGGGTTGGCAGCGCCAAGCCAGCCGGCCAAGTCCTTGCTTACTGCCGATCTGATCCCGTTGAGGTTATATGATATGATCCTTTTCATGTTCAATGTTTGCACCAAAAGTAAGAATATACTGTTACATTTGCAGCATTATGTCGCGTCACAGCCTCATCGACAGGATCTATCTCTACCAGTACAAGGTGTTAAAGCCAAGGCAATTTGTTTTGGTGCTGAGTTTTGTTGTAGGCATACTCAGCGGGCTGGCTGCGGTGGTGCTTAAGAATACCCTTTACTATACTAACTATCTCCTCACCAACGGGTTTACCTTCAAAGCTGTATATTTTCTTTACCTACTTTATCCTTTCTTTGGATTACTGTTCACCTGGATCTTCGTGAGGTGGATCGTCAAGGATAACATAGGGCATGGTATCAGCAAAGTGCTGTTCAATATCTCGAAAAACCAGAGCAAGCTTAAACCTCACAACACCTGGACTTCGCTGGTTGCCTGTACCCTTACACTGGGATTCGGAGGTTCGGTGGGCCCTGAGGCCCCGGGGGTGCTCACCGGGTCATCCATAGGGTCGAATCTTGCAAAACTATTCAGGCAGGACTATAAAAACACCACTCTCCTGCTGGGATGCGGGGCTGCAGGGGCTTTATCGGGTCTCTTCTCGGCTCCCATAGCAGGTGTGGTATTCGTGATCGAAGTACTGCTCATGGATATGACCATGACAAACATCATCCCCCTGCTGATTTCCGCTGTGACAGGATCCCTGGTGTCAACACTGCTTATGGGAAAGGAAGTAACATTTTCCTTCGTATTGATGTCGCCATTTCATTTTACCGAAACAGGGTATTATATTCTACTTGGTGTTTTCACCGGGCTGGTCTCGGTTTATTTTATGCGCGGCAGTGCATGGATTGAGCGCATGCTTGGAAAACTACCGGCTGCGGGAAGACTTCCCCTTGCCGGTATTTTTCTTGCCGCTCTCATTTTCGTCTATCCCTCACTCTTCGGTGAAGGGTATACCATCCTGAAATCGGTTCTGAACGGAAATGCCGAGTCAATAGGTAACCCTGTCTTTTTCGGATGGATGAAGAGCAACCCGTTTCTCTTTCTCTGGATCATTTTCGGATTGGTCATCGCTAAAGTGGTGGCCATGAGCGTAACCCAGGGCAGCGGGGGTATAGGAGGGACTTTTGCCCCTGCCCTGTTCGTCGGGGGAATCAGCGGACTTTTTCTCTCAAGGGGCATGAATCTGGGGCTGGGCTCGCATCTCCCCGAAAGTAATTTCGCACTGGTGGGGATGGCAGGCATCATGACCGGGGTGATGCATGCCCCCCTTACTGCAATCTTTCTGATTGCAGAGATCACCGGGGGATACGAGCTTCTGACTCCCCTGATTATTGCATCAACCGTATCGTACCTCACGGTTTATTATTTCGAGCCCCATTCCATCTATGCAAGGCAGTTGGCCGCCCGCCATGAACTTATTACCCATCACAAGGACAATGCCATACTCACCATGATGGACCCTTCCATACTTATCGAGACGAATTTCCTCAAAGTCAGCCCCGACGCCACACTTGGCGACCTGGTAAAGATCATTTCAGCCTCGGTGAGGAACAGTTTTCCTGTAGTAGACGAAATGGGTATGTTTTACGGGATTGTATCCCTGGACCATATCCGCACTATCATGTTCGACCGTGAAATGTACGACCAGCAATTCGTGAGGGACCTGATGTTCACTCCGCAGAATTACATCACCCCCGATGACGATATGGAAAAGATAGTGAACCTCTTTCAGAAGAACGACAGGTTCAATATCCCGGTGCTGAAGGACGGCAAGTACCTCGGTTTCATGAGCCGCGCGACGGTCTTCTCGGAATACAGGAAGCTGCTGAAGAAGTTCTCGGAAGAATAAAAACGCTCGCATATTTACAACGCCGCTGACGGTGTTGCGTCGCTCCGGCAAACTATTTTACTGAAACCATCCGGGTATTGTCGCTCCTTACACCTAAGGCGGCTTTTGTAAAATGCTTTGCTAACAAAAATTTCGCTACTTCACTACTTACTTATGGAACCTCTTTATAAAGGCCTCTACTTCCGGCACACCTCCCTGGTAGATCAGGTAACCGTTATACGGCTCGCGGGGAGTGATGTCGCTGCGGATAGGGGTGGTCATGATCTTCTTCACTTCTTCAATGTCGGAAGTCTGTCCCAGAGCCCATCCTAATTTGATATATGCAACTTCGGGCAGCATGTTCTCGAGGGGAACCACTCCTTTTGCCATCAGGTCGCGGCCGGTATCATAAACGAACATATGAACGTAACCCCATAATGTCTGCACCGTCATAAATACTGCAACGCCTTTATCCCTGGCCCTTTCAATAGCCGGGTACAAAGGCTTGTTCACATGGCCCAGGCCTGTACCTATAATGATGATCCCCTTATACCCGTTGTCAACCATTGAATCTATCATATCGGGCTGCATATTGGTATAATAATAGATCATACCAATTTTTTCCTCGAACACGGGAGTGATCTTTACATTACGGTCGTTGCGGCGGGGGTTGTAATCGGTCTTGATCGGGACAACTCCTTTGCGGCTTACAGTGGCAATCGGCGTATCGCCAATCGTGCGGAAAGTCGAACGGTAGGATGAGTGCATCTTGCGAACCCGGGTTCCCCTGTGCAGAAACCCGTACTCATCTGAAGTAGGTCCAAACATGCACACCATCACCTCGGCTATATTTCCATGACCTGCAGCCGTAGCGGCATGCATGAGGTTAAGGGCTGCATCGGAACTGGGACGGTCTGATGAACGCTGGGAACCTACCAGGACGATGGGAATGGGTGAATCCTGAACCATATAGGTTAGTGCGGCGGAGGTATAATGCATGGTGTCTGTGCCATGGCCAATGATGATTCCCTGTGTCCCTTTTTCAATTTCCTCGCCTATTGCTATAGCCAGTTTCTTGTACTGCTCGGGGCCCATGTTCTCGCTGAACACTGCAAAGATCTTATCGGTAGTAAGGTTGCAGATATCTGCCAGTTCAGGTACGGCTCCATACAATTCCCCGGGGGAGAATGCAGGGATCACTGCTCCTGTGCGATAATCAAGCCTTGAAGCAATGGTGCCTCCGGTTCCAAGAAGTTTTACACTGGGCTTTCCCTCTGAATAAGGGAATTCTTTTTCGGGGATCTTGTAAACCGCTTTCTTGTACCCCAGTTCTGTAATATCGGTAATGGTGTCGATGTCAACACCGATGTTGTAGCCGGTAAAAAATTTCATGACCAGGTGCTTGTCGTCGGTGTTCTCGGCCCTGGGCAGGATCGTTCCTTCAAAAACTCCGCGGGTGGTATCAACTTTAACTTTGGCCCACACCCTCGCGTTGAATTTCTGCATGACTGCAAGTGCGCGTCCTTTATAACCCTGGAAAATATCTTCGCTCATAATGTAAATCTTGTGTTAATGAATTGGTAAAACTTTTAAGTAGCGAAATAGCGAAAAGCGAAATAGCGAAATAATGGAATTATAGTTTGATCTGATCGTTCAGTTCACTTAACGAGATGTTGCCGACAGCGATTTTATAAAGGTTTCCCATGATCCAGCGGTGGCCGGCTGCATCATCGTGAGAGATCCTGGTCTCCTTGTATTTTTTAACAAGGAACGGAAGTTTTCCAAGGATCTCCTCACTTGGAATTTCCTTATAATTCAATGTAACGAGGATGGAATCATAATCCATTTTAGGATGATCATACAGAACCTTCAGCATCCTTGGAGCAATGGCCAGGTCCAGCCCGCGCTGTTTGATGTACTTCAGGAGCGAAAAGATCATATCGTTGCGGAATAAAGGCAGAGCAGGGTTTTTCCCGTGAAGATGTTTAAGCCTGTGCCCCACCAGTGTGCCTATGAACCTGGGAGAGATCCCGAGTTCCGACGAACATTTTTCGATCAGGGGAACGAGGTTGTATTTCAGGATGAAGGTGTAAGTATCATGGGGTATACCCCAATCAGCCAGCTGGCTGTACCGTTCGCAAATATCCGGGGGCACTCGTTGCCTGTGATATGCTATTACCGCATCATCAAGGGGAATCGGGGCTGAATCGGTATCGGGGTACATGCGGTCGGCGCCGGGAAGCACCCTTTCAAATATCGTAGTACCGTCTTCAAATGATTTGCGGGTTTCGTTGGGCACTCCCGAAAGGGCCATTTTACAACGCTCCTCTATAACTTCAAGTGCGGTTTTAATATCTGCTTCAGGTCCCCAGAATATGATCTGCGCATCTTCCGGTTTACTGTTAAGCAGGGTTCTTACCTTTGACCAGGTGCTTTCGTCCAACGTATCCTCAAACATTTCCGAATGGATCATGTTCGGTTTTTCGATACAGGCAACGACTTTCAGGCGATCGGTAAACTCATCGGCAAACATTTTGCCAGGTTGTGTAAAATGCGACATAATGCCTTTGAACTTTGGCAGGTTGACTATACAGATCTTTGTCGATTTATTCTTCTTATGAGCAAGAGGCAGTGCGATTTTAACCTCTTTAAGGCTTACCAGCTTTGAACTGATCTTCCATGCCGGTATGTCAAGGATTTCCTTAAGGAGAAGCTCCCTGATTTGCAGCAGTGCCCACTGCCTGAAGGCCTCAACATGCGTGAGCTCGGGCATCCACGAAATATGCGCCACCCCTTTAATCTCTACCCTTGTACCCCCGCGGCAGCTAACGTTGACATCGGCACGAGTTGAGCCTATCCCCTGCTTAACCTTACCCGTGCTCCTGTTGAGAAAACGAATGTAATCAGCACCCTCCCTCACCTCATCGGGGTTCAGGAATTCAGGATAAGTCACAGTTTCGATCAATGGAACACCAAGTCGGTCGGTACGGTATATCCTAACATGGCCGATGTCAGACACTTCGCGGCAGGAGTCTTCCTCAAGACTGAGCTGGATAAGCCTGACTTTCTTGTTTTTAAGTTGAATCTCACCTTCCACGCCAATGATCGCAGTCCTCTGGAAACCTGTGGGAATGCTTCCGTCGAGATATTGTTTACGGGTGATATGCACCTCGCCTACTATCTTCAGTTTTGACAGTACTGAAATTTCGATGGCAATGTCAAGAGCTTCCCTGTTAAGTGGGAAAGGAGGAGTGTCGTCAACATCGTAAGTGCAGGCGGTATGATTCGAAATACGGTAAACAATCTCCTTACGGGTCTTGAACTCCATAAGGGCTGTGCCGTCATATTCACCAAGTTCACTGAGGGTCGGCCTCATATGGCGGATCAGTTCCGCATCAAACTCATCGATTTTCTGGAAAACTCCTGCCGGGCAACGGCAGAATAGTTTTTGCTTCGTATTCAACTGCTGGTGGACCTCCAGTCCCGACATGAATCCTATACGGTCATAGTCGGCCTGGGTTGCTTTTTTACGCTCGATATACCCGATGGCATTCCGGGTTTCTTCATAGTTGCGCTTTGGGTCGAATTCTTGTTTCATGGTTTAGTAGGGATAGATTCCAAAGAAGCCGCGAAATTAGGCATTTATGGCGGACTGAAAGCCCCCGGGAACCAATATTGTGAAAAACTTCACTGAAAAGAGGAAAAATAATTTCAATAATATTTGGTTTATGCTGTAAACTTGTTTATATTTGCAACGAATCTATTATTTCAGCGGTAAATTCCCGGATATTTGGGATGGAACCCGGGTACAGGGCCCTGCCCCGGTATTGATATAGATTACTCAGAAACCCTGCTCCCCCCTCCCGGGGTTTCAAAAAAGGTCCAGAACAGGAGGGAAATAAAATAAACAAATATGGAAAATCTATTATCAGAAAAAGAAAGCCTGGACCTTATCGGGCAAATGATCAGCACAGCGAAAAACAACCTGCAAAAAGGTATAGGGAAAATATTTCTCCTCTGGGGTTACCTGGTAGCCATTATCAGCCTGTTAACCTTTATCCTCCTTATAACTCTTCCACCTGAAACCAAATATTATGCGTACTATTTGTGGTTCCTTATATTCGCAGCATACCCTGTTCATTTTATACTCGTAAAAAATAAGGAAAAGGAGAAGATGGTGACAACATATATCGAGAAGGTTATGAATTGGGTGTGGATTGCATTTTCCATTTCTATCCTAGTCGTGGTTGCAGGATTGCTATTAGCCATGGTCCTTGTGATGCCGGCCTTCACTGATGTGAGGCCTGGTCATGAATTCGACAGGTGGTTCCAATGGCTTTTTATCACTCCCCTCATGTTGTGCCTTTATGGTTTTGCCCTCTTCGTTTCAGGTAAGGCTTATGCCTTCAAACCGCTGTCCACGGGTGGTGTGATTTGCTGGATTGCCACCTTCATTATTCTTATCAGCATACATCACATTCATGTACTGGCGATTCAGCAGATCGTTTTAACAATTTCGGCTGTCGCCGGATTTGTGATCCCGGGCCATTTGCTGAATTATAAAGAGAACCATCATGTTTAAGGACCTTGATCCCCTGCTCCATTCGCAACTCAGGCTGGCGGTCATGTCGATACTTATCAGTATCGAGGAAGCAGACTTTGTCTTCATCCGTGAAAAGACAGGTTCAACGGCAGGCAACCTGAGCGTACAGATAGATAAACTCAGTGAGGCAGGGTATATCAGCGTTGTGAAATCCTTCAGGGGAAAAATGCCAAGGACCAGCTGCCGTATTATGCCGGCAGGTATTTCAGCCTTTGAAAAATATGTGGATGCCCTTGGTGGTTATCTTCGGCCGAAATAAAATATCTTTGCATAAATTCCGGTCAATGAAAGTCTCATCCAGGATAATTAAACTTTTATTCCTGTGTTTTTTTATGTGGATGGCATCCTCCGTTTCTGCCCAGGATACTACCAAGATCCTGCTTGAGAAGGGTGACCGATGGGATTTCAACAAAGAGATCAGGCCGGATGTACAGCGCATCATTGGAAATGTGGTACTGAGGCACGATTCCGCCCTGATGTATTGCGACAGCGCATATCTTAACGAGGCCACCAATACGGTTTACGCATACGGGAACGTGCACATTCACAACAGCGACACCCTGAACCTTTACGGGGATTCACTCACCTATAACGGCAACAGCAAGGAGGCCAGGGTGTGGAGCAATGTAAAGCTTGTCGACAACCAGACCATACTCACAACCGACACTCTGATCTATGACCGCCGCACCCAGATTGCAAGGTACGATTACTGGGGTAAGCTTGTGAATGACAAAAACATACTTGTAAGCAAACACGGCTATTATTACACCGATAAAAAGGAATTCTTTTTCAGGGAAAAGGTGCTTCTGCTGAACCCTGATTATACAATGAAGTCCGACACACTGAAGTATAATACTGTGACTTCAACGGCATATTTCTTCGGACCTTCTCATATCGTCAGCAAGGATAAGCTGGACTCAATCTATACCGAGAACGGATGGTATAATACCCGCACGGATATTGCCAGCTTCAGGGAAAGGGCGAAAATCTTTCATGAAACCCAGTACCTCACCGGCGACAGTCTCTATTACGAAAAAAAGATAGGGTTCGGTCAGGTTTTCAGGCATGCGGTTTTGTTCGACACACTCCAGAACATGATGCTTACAGGGAATTACGGGGAAATTCACCGAAAAACCGGGTTTGCTTTTATGACCGACAGCGCGGTTGCAATAATCATCGATAAAAAGAGCTCGCTGCATATGCATTCCGACAGCATAATTGCCAGGTTTGATTCAAACCAGAACATCAGGACATTATTTTGCTATTACAAAGTTAAATTTTTCAGGCCCGACCTCCAGGGGATGTGTGATTCACTCGTATGGAAAAGTAAAGACTCAAGCATGATGATGTACCATGATCCTGTAATATGGTCGGAGCAGAACCAGCTCACAGCCGATTCCATCAGGTTGGTGATCAAGAACGGGACTGCAGATACCATGGCCTTATATAATTCGGCTTTCCTTATTTCCCAGGATGATACGGGTAAATACAACCAGATAAAAGGCAGAAATATGGCAGGGTATTTTAAGAAAAACGAGTTGTACAAGATCAAGGTGCTTGGGAACGCCGAAACTGTTTACTGGGCCAGGGATGAGAGAAGAACCCTCATTGGTATTCAGAAAGCTTACTCCAGTGATATGCTGATCTTCATAGAAAACAACAAGGTTAAAAGCATTACCTATCTCGGGACAACAAACGGGACGATCTTTCCCGAAAAGGATGTCAGCCCCTATGATCTCATCCTGAAGAACTTCAAGTGGGTTGGTGACCGCCGGCCAAAAAAACGCAGCGATATATTTATCTGGTGAAAAAGTAAGTAGCGAAATGGCGAAAAAGCGAAATAGCGAAAACATTACTTAACCAGATTTCGCTACCTCGCTACTTCACTACTTCGCTACTTTTTTAAAAAACAGAGACCTTCAGGTATTTCTTGGGATTGGCTTTGAGGTCTTCGATAAGCAGATTCAGATTGCGGGCTGCATTTTCCAGGTCGATATATAATTTCTGATCATTTACCAGCAAACCAAGCGATCCTTCCCCTTTATTGATTTTTTCCAGTGTGGTATTAAGGCTTCTCACCACTGTGTTAACCTGCATGATGGTTGCAGGGATCCTGGCCTTCGCAAGGGAATCACTCAGGTCAGAAAGGTTGCTGATAATATTGGTTATTTTCTCATTGTTCTGCTTGAGATTCCTGCTGATCGATTCAACATTGATTATTATGCCTGCAATATTCTTTTTCTGGGTTGATACCAAGGTGTCGAGGCTAAAGGTGGCATGGGAAATATTCGCTAAGGCATCCTTCACATGGTCGATGGCCTGTACCAGGTTTTCCCTTGTATTCCTGTTCAGAACCAACTGAACAATGGTGGCTACTGAATCGATTGAACTGATCAGATTTTCAGCTTTAACTTTAAGCGGAAGAAGCTGTTTGTTGACTTCGGATCCCAGTGATGCTTCAATCTCGGTTTTCAGGGTGTCGCCGTTTTTGATTTTTTCAGTGGACTTTCCAAGGATTATGGCCACTTCCTTTGAGCCCAGCAGGCTTGAACTTCTTATACGTGCAACAGAATTTTTCGTGAGAGGGTAATCGTTTTTTATATAAAGTTCACAGATGATTTTTCCGTTATGGCTTTTGTCAAATGACAGTACGTTCACCTGTCCGATCTGCAATCCGTTAAGGGTAACAGGGTTTGAAACCTGGAGGCCATCCACATTGTCATAAACGGCATAAAATATTCTGCTTGAACTAAATAACTCAAGACCTTTAAGATACATCAACCCCCAGATCAGTACCACGGTGGCAATGATAAAGACGATACCGATCCTGAGTTCCCGTTTATATTTGATTGCCATACTTTTTTACAAAGATAAAACTAAATAATTCTTCAACTATTTTACACCCGGTGATGCAAATGCTTCCTCCTTTGAAATTCTTTCATCATTCTTAAAGAAAATGATAAAAGCATCCTTGAAGCCTTTGGATTTCACTTCATTCAGTATTTTCTCCGCACCTGCCACCGTGGTTTCGTCTCCTACTGTGTATTTGAACATCCCGTTATGCTTATACATCCTTACCCCGGAAAGGCCGGCAAAGACAGGTGAAGTTGTTTCCACATCTTTCGACATGGATGCAACCTGCACCCTCACAGAGACCGCGCCGGGTGCCGATGGCTTCACAGCCACAGGCTGGGGGATGGTCTGTGTTTGTGCATGTTTCAAAGGTTGTTTATATGATACTGCTGGTGAAGAATCAGGAACAACTTTTTTCTGCTGGGTAGTCTCAGGCTTCGGCATGTATGATTTCGGGTACTGCTGGCTTATAGCCAAATCAGGGTTTTCCATATTCTGCTTGAATGTTTTAAAAGCCCTGTAAATTGCCGAGGCTATATATTCCTGTCCTTTATCGGTGACCATGAACGTTTCTTCGGAAGGGTTGCTAAGATATCCTGTTTCAACCAGCACACTAGGCATGGTTGTCTTATAAAGCACCAGGAAACCGGCCTGCCTTACCCCCCTGTCGTTCATCCCCACCCTCTCCTCGAACTGTTTCTGGACCTCTGCGGCAAACTCCATGCTTTGCTCAAGATAGGCATCCTGGAACATCGAAAACGTGATATATGATTCATCAGAGTTAGGGTTAAATCCATCGTAATGGTTGGTATAATCAGACTCCATAAGGATAGAGGCGTTTTCGGTCTTTGCAATTTCCAGGTTAGCATGGGTTTTGTGCAGCCCCATTACATATGTTTCAGCTCCTTTCAGAGAATGGTCGTTGTTTGCATTACAGTGAACTGAGATAAACAGGTCGGCTTTCATATCATTTGCAAACTGCGCCCTGCGGTTCAACTCAACAAACACATCCCTGTCGCGTGTAAAAATTACCTTGACATCCTTACAGTTTTTCTGGATCATGTTGCCAAGTTTGAGAGCAATTGCAAGGGCCACATTTTTTTCCTTTGCCCGACGCCCTATGGTTCCCGGATCTTGTCCGCCATGGCCTGCATCAATGACAACCCTTTTTATTGAAACTTTCTTCTGCGCATCAACATTTCCGGGAAAAGAAAATAAAAACAGTAAGCAGATCAGGAGACAGGCGGGTAAATGAATCTTAGTTTTTTGCATGTTGGGGCCGAACTCAGTCCAAATCAGGTAACAGTTTGAAAATCTTTGTTTTATTGTTAAAGATTCATAAAAAGTTCAATAAATCTAACTATTTTGATTAGTTTTGAACCTGAAAAAACAAGGATTTTCAAGTCATTAATCCAGTCTGTTTTCAAAACAAAGATATATTATAAACCTCAGAATCCGCAAGAGAAGTTGTTAACCAAATTATTAACAAGGACTGCCTTCTTGCTCCTTTTCATATTTACGGGGTTCAATATGTATGCTGCCTGTCCTGTAAGCCCTGACTCTGTTAAAGTAAGACTTTCCGCAGTCAGGCTCAACAAGGATTCACTGAAACAGATTATCTCAAAGAGCTCCGACTCCCTTATCGGCAAAAATGATACGCTTAGGCACGACACCCTGGTGAAAATAAAGCCCCCTGAAATCGCCCTGAAATCAAAAGTTGAGTTCAAAGCTGCTGATTCGGTGAGGCTCGAAATAAGCAACCAGAAAGTCTTCATGTACAAAGATGCTGATGTGAAGTATGAGGACATTGGCATGAAATCGGCTTATCTCACCATCGATTTTACGAAAAATGAGGTGTATGCAAAAGGGGTCCCTGACTCCACTGGCAAGGACCAGGGGATTCCCGACTTCGCACAGGGCGCTTTATCTTTTAAATCAAAAGAGATGCGTTACAACTACACTACGAAACGGGGTTATATAAAGACCGTCTTTACCAAGCAGGACGAAGGATACCTGCATGGGACCGTAGTGAAGAAGATGGAAAATGACGTGACCTATGTAAGAAGCGGGGCTTATACCACCTGCGACCGTCCTGAAGATCCTCATTATGCATTCCATTTCGGAAAAGCTAAGGTAATTCCGGGGAAAAGGGTTATCACCGGCCCGGCATTTCTTGAAATTGCAGGGGTTTCTACCCCTCTAATCCTTCCATTCGGATATTTCCCAAGCCGCAGCGGGAGGAGATCAGGCCTTATCCTTCCGACCTACGGTGAATCCGATACCAGGGGTTTTTATTTTCAGAACCTGGGTTACTACTGGGCTATGAACCAGTATATGGACCTTATGGTTGTGGGAGACATTTATACCCATGGAAGCTGGGCGGTAAGGCCAACATTCAGGTATGTCAAACGATATAAATACACAGGTTCAGTAAGGTTTGGATATGCACTGAACAGGATAGGATCGGAAAACGACCCGAATTTCCAGATTAAAAAGGATTTTGAATTTCACTGGACACACACCCAGGACCCAAAAGCGAGGCCGAAGTCTACCTTCAGCGCAAACGTCAATATTGTAAGCAACACCTACAACCAATACAACCTGAGTTCAAGCGCCCAGAATTATCTTTCAAACACCTTCACATCAAGTGTCAATTATGCAACAAATTTTGGCGGTAAGGTATATCTTAACCTCAATTTTAACCATAGCCAGAACACCCTTTCGAAAAGCATAAGCATAATCCTTCCCCAGGTTGCCTTGTCGGTAAACCAGATGTATCCTTTTCGAAGGAAAAATCCGATCGGTAACCTGAGATGGTACGAGAATATCAGTTTCAAATACAACCTCGACATACAGAACACATACAACACCAAGGATTCCGTGTTGTTTAAAGGCAACTGGATCGACAGCCTGCAAAACGGGATCAAGCATACCATCCCACTCAGCGCTTCAATCCGTGTATTGAAATTCCTTACATGGACCAACTCTATCAATTTAACGGACCGCATGTATTTCAAAACCATACGGAAATATTACCAGAGTGCTCCAATTGTTGTGGCACCCGGTGACACCATAAAACCGGGCTATAAAACACAGCAAGTGAGCGGTTTTGCGAATGCCATTGATGGAAATTTTTCATCGTCCATCAACACCAGGTTATACGGCATGTACCAATTCAAGAAGGGTCCCATCCTGGCAATACGGCATATGGTAACTCCAACTGTCGCATTTTCATTCACTCCGAGTCTTGCCGGAGCCCAGCTGGGATATTACAGGTATATTGAGAATGACACCAACAAAAGAAATCCGCAGAAATATTCAATCTTCGAACAGGGTATTTACGGTTCCCCCAACCAGTATAAGGCCGGCGTTGTAAGTTTTGGCCTGAGCAACAACCTTGAAATGAAAGTCAGGAACAAAAAAGATACAGTTACCGGTACAAAAAAGATCCCGCTGATCGATGATCTGACTCTGCAAATTTCATATGACCTTGCTAAGGATTCACTGAACTGGTCTCCCCTGCAACTCTCGGCACGCAGCACTATCATCAAGGGCCTTACTGTTCAGTACGGGGCCCAATGGGACATGTACGCACATGATACCCTGGGCCGGCGTATTAACCAAACCACCCTGAAAGCCTACAACCAGCTTTTGAAATTTAACAATTCAAGTATGATTGTGGGATTCAATTACAGCCTCTCGTCCGACAAGGCGAAGAAAAAGAAAACCACCTCCACGCCATCGTCCAACTCAGCAACGACGGCAACTACTGCCTCGACCCAGGCGAAGGCAGAGGCAATCCCCGATTATGATTATTATGTGGATTTCGATATCCCATGGAGCTTTAATGTTTCATATAACTTCAATTACTCCAATACTTTCAACACCACTGCAAAACATAATACCGACCAGATCACCCAGACCCTTGGTTTCAGCGGCCAGATCAATATCACCCCGAAATGGAAGATCACTTTGACTACAGGTTGGGACTTCACCCATGGGGAACTGTCATATACATCGGTGCAGGTATACCGTGACCTGCATTGCTGGGAGATGAGTTTCGGATGGATTCCCAAAGGCGGGCAGCAAAGCTGGAACTTTTCGATTAATATTAAAGCATCTATTTTGCAGGATATGAAACTGAATAAAAAGAAAGATTTCAGGGACTATTACTAAATATTCGGCAGTCTGCAGTCTGCAGTCTGCAAAAAATATACCATATGAAGAAGATTATCTCAACACCAAATGCGCCAAAGGCAATTGCAACATACAGCCAGGCAGTGGAAGCCGGCGGAATGTTGTTTGTCGCAGGACAGATTGCCATTGATCCTTCAAGCGGCAAACTCGTAGAGGGGGGAATTGAAGAACAGACCCTGCAGGTCATGAAGAACATAGGAGCTATCCTTGAAGCAGCCGGTTACTCTTATAAAGACGTTGTCAAAACGGTCTGCCTGCTCAGCAATATGGCCAATTACTCAAAAGTCAATTCCATTTACGGAACCTATTTTCCCAAGGAGCCACCTGCCCGGGCCGCCTATTCAGTATCAGGACTTCCCATGGGATCCCTGATTGAAATTGAAACAATTGCCTGCCGCCAAGGAGGTTAATCTCCTAACAACACATAAGCAGCCCAATTGACCGGCAGGGAAAGGGACTGTTCGGCTATCATCCTGATTTTGACCTGTTGCAGTGCTTTACTAAACGTCATTCCCGAAAGATAGTACCTGTAGAATTCCACCATGAACTTCTCAGCCAGGCGGTCAGTAACATTCCAGCGGGTACAGAGCACATTTCCGGCACCGGCTTTCATGAAACAATCGGCGAAAGAGAACCAGTTCATTCCTATCCTGCCGCCAATATTCGCCGAAGCACAAGCGTTAAGCACGATAAGATCAGCAGTGAGCCGGAGTTCGCAAATTTCATGAACCGTCAGCAGCCCGTCATCATTGGTATTACTCATTTTACATGATCCGAATTCATGAAAAAGCAAGCCTTTCATCTCGGGAAATCCTTTGCTGTTAACCGTATGGGTTGCGATATGCAGAATATGTGTAAAACGCGCAATGCATTTGAAGTTATTTTCATTCGAATTTTCATCTTTTAATATCACCGGGATCTTCCCCTTTTCCATAAACATGCGCCCGATAGTGCAGATCTCATGATCGGCCTGGTTAAGCATCTGTACGCACTCGTGACATCTGAAACCCGGCGAAAAACCAACAAATGCCAGTTGAGGTTCAGTAAACTCTCCCCCGTTACGGAACCGGTTTCGCAGCCTTGATGTCAGCCATTGTTCAAGGGAGTTGTTATATACTATTTCTTTGCATTCTATGAGGTACATTGACCTGCGCGTTGTCGATGCCTGACTATTTACAGGATATACAAGGGCCTCAAAAGGAAATCCGTACAGTGTATTATGCGATATAATGACTGCTCTTGACTTTCCTTTGAGTGCCATTGCAACAGGGCCCAGTAAAACTGTACTTAATGCTTCCGATAGCTGCCTGAAATCACCGAAATCGGCCAGTCTCAGCCTTCTCAGGAAAAGGTTTGCTGTTTCCCACAAACCGGGATCTATTCTCGAGGTACAGATCCCGTATGACTCCTTTGTCGTCACTGAGATGCAAATCATGGTATCGGATGGAAAATATTCAAGCAACACTTCCTGGGGAGTGAGCAAATCCTGCATAAGCAGCAGCATGGAGGAAATATTTCCCCTGGATTCACACGAAGAAAATATTTTGAACCCATCTGCCGAGTCGGTCAGATCCCTTGCACTGCTTATTTCAACCTGGCTTATGAATTGTCCCGGGCGGGATTCAGCCGGATGCTCACAGCTAAGATCAGGGTAAAGTGACGAAATTCCGGGGATGCTGTTTTTGATATCATTAATCTGTGCCCGGGCCGTGGTTAAACTACGGGGAAAGACAAGCGTCATCAATACCAAACAAGCGACAATCCTGGGGTCCATGATCTGTCAGTAAATTGAAATACTCCCTATTGTTACAAGTTCGTCAACGGTAATAATTTTATAGTAGTAAAGGCCCTTGGGCCAATGCCTGGTTTCCAGGGAATAGCTCATGTCCAGTATTTGCGTACTATTAAGCATCAGACGCCCCCTGTTATCGATGACCTCAATGCTTACCGGCACAACCTCCGAAACCCATCTCCAGCTGAACTGCAGCTGGCTGTCGGCCTTGCATCTGACCCTTGGAAGCGGGGAGATCACAAATACTGAAACATCCCTTGTAGCAGTTCCTATCAGAAATTCATACTCAGGCCGGAGGGAATATGAATTAAAACTGCTGCTCAGGGCAAGATCCCTCCTCTTTGCAGGAGTGGCAGGCATATCCTGCATGTGGTATGCCTGCATGAACCCGAACAAACCATTGGTTTCATGCCTGAGCAAAGGATTACGATCATGGAAGGACTGCCCTGGATTCTGCTTCGAATAGTTGACCAGAAGCCCTGCCAGTGCCGTCAATGTGATCAGGATTACTACAGAAGCTGCAATTTTCACGTAAAGGGGAAGAATGACCCTGGACTTTTCATGGGATACTGCAGACCTGATTGTGTCAGATAAACTTATCAGTTCAAAGTCGTCAAACACCTCATTAATATCCTTGTCCAGCCTGAGCTCATTCCTGAGCAACGGGTTATAAGAGGCCTGCGCCAGCAGCCTGACCTCCTCATCAGGGCTTAGCTCCTTATCAGTAAATTTCCCTATCCAGTGACTTTGTGTCAGAAAATCATTCATAATTCATAAATTGTTTGCATTCGGGGTCGCTTTGAATTTTCTTCCGTAGTAAATTTTTACAATAGTACTTTCGGGACTTGACATATTCGGCATCCTTATAGTTCATAATCCTTGCAATATCCTGCAGGGGTGTCTTCCGGATGTACAAGGTGAGCAGGACCCTGCAGAATTCCGGCATCTCCGTCAGGTGCTTTTTGTACAGCCTGAATTTTTCGACATGTTCTTCCTCTTCTGCTTCCTGGTGGTATAAGCCTGCATCTTCATGCACAAAGGAATCTGTAGCATAAAGCAGCCTGTACTTCCTTTCCAGCCTCCTTCTCCATAGGTTCTTGCATACCGAAAAAAGGTAAGTCTTTAAACTGCAGTTGAGAGTAAACCTTTTATTTTTCAGACGGTTGAAAATAATTATCAATCCATCGTGGAAGATGTCCTCCGCGTCTTCCATGTTTCCATGCTGGTTACCGACGATAGACATTATCATAGGGAAATATTCCCTGTAGATAAATTTTATGCAGGACTCCCTGCCTTCCATCAGTCCTTTTACAAGCCATTCATTTGTATACGGCAGATTCATACGAATTGAACTACCCCTTAATCCGGGGAATTATTAAAAGTGATACATAATTGAAAAATAAATCAGCAGGGCGAGGCCAGACCCCCTGTTATAATATATATGACAGTTTGGAATTGAAAACCGTTGTCAGGTAAGAAAAAAAAAGTTGAAAATTTTTCCCTGTCCAGGGAAAAAGGCTCTCAGGGGGTCATGTCAAGCTGATAAAAAATGAATGACCAGAGGTCTGTTGTTTCATCAATGGCCTTGGATGTAGGTTTTCCTGCACCATGACCGGCTTTTGTTTCAATTCGGATGAGGACCGGGTGCGGCCCATTGTATTTCGCCTGCAAGGTCGCCATGAATTTAAACGAATGTGCCGGAACAACACGGTCATCATGATCGGCAGTAAATGCAAGGGTTGCCGGGTAGTTTATATTTTCCCTGATATTATGCAAGGGAGAATACTTGAAAAGGTAATCAAAACCTTCCTTTGTGTCGCTTGTGCCAAAATCGCTGGACCATGCATGGCCGATGGTGAACTTCTGGTACCTCAGCATATCCATTACACCTACCTGGGGTATTGCCACTTTCATCAGGTCGGGTCTCTGGGTCATCACAGCTCCAATCAGCAGTCCCCCGTTCGATCCGCCCATGACGGCAAGTTTTCCCGGGCTGGTGAATTTTTCACTGATGAGGTATTCAGCCGCTGCAATAAAATCATCGAACACGTTCTGCTTTTTCTCTTTTATCCCGGCCTTGTGCCATTCCTCCCCATATTCGCCCCCTCCACGGATGTTTGCAACCGCATAAACGCCGCCGCTTTGAAGGAACAGCAGCCTGCTTATGCTGAAGCCAGGGGTCAGGCTGACATTAAATCCACCGTATCCATAAAGGAGGGTGGGATTCTTTCCATTTAATTCAATCCCTTTCCGGTGAACAATGAACATTCGGACGACAGTGCCGTCTTTACTGCTGAATGATACCTGCCTGACTTCAAAATTATCAGGATTGATGCCCGTTTCGGGTCGGATGTAAACTTCCGAAGTGTTCTTCCCGACATCGTATTTATATACTGTAAGGGGGAAGGTAAAAGAGGTGTACCCGAAGAATGCGAGGTTATCCCCTTTTTTACTGTTAAAGCCTGAAAGTGTGCCGATTCCGGGCAGGCTCATTTCATGCAAAAATTTTCCGTCAAGGTCATAGACATATGCCTTGGAGGCAGCATTCTGCATGTATACCGACAACAGGACTTTCCCGCACAGATAAACTGATTGAAGCACATCTTCCCTTTCAGGAATGATGGTTTCCCAGTTCTCAGGTGAGGGGTTTTCGGGATCCATCAACACCAGCTTCTTTTTCGGAGATTTATAGTTGGTGACAACTAGCAGTTTATCCCCGACGTTGTCGACCACTGAATATTCATAATCAAAGCCTTCAGCTAAAAGTTTGAAAGGAGCTTCCTTTTTACCCAGGTCCTTGTAATATAATGCATTGCCGCTGGTTGACTCAGATTCAGAGAGTATCAGAAATCTCTCGTCTTCCGTGGCATTTGCCCCGTAATTCCTCAGGGGATATTTTGGGTTTTGATAAATAAGCTTGTCTGTTTTTTGTTTAGTTCCGACCTTATGGAAGTAAACCTTATGATTTTCGTTCTGCTTAGAAAGTTCCCCACCTTTTGAAAGTTCATCAAAACGGCTGTAGTAAAAACCATCACCTTTCCATGACATTCCTGAAAATTTCACCCATTGCAAAGTATCCGGAAGCTGTTTTCCCGTGGTGATTTCCATCACATGGATCTCGTTCCAGTCCGATCCGCTCCGGGCCAGGCTGTATGCCATATATTTTCCTCCATGCGAAACCTCAATCCCTGCGAGTGCGGTAGTACCATCGGATGAAAGTTTATTCGGATCAAGCAAAACCTTAGCTTCCCCGCTTAGTCCTGTTTTAAAATACATAACCGACTGATTCTGAAGGCCGTCATTTTTAAAATAAAAATAATAAGGACCTTCCTTGAATGGAACACCTACCCTGGAGTAATTCCACATTTTTGTAAGCTTCTCACGGATCTGCTCCCTGAAAGGTATCTTTGCAAGGTAACCTGATGTCACTTCATTCTCCGCCTTAACCCATTCGGCTGTTGCTGCTGAAGTATCGTTTTCAAGCCAGCGGTAAGGATCAGGGACTTTAGTACCAAAATAAGTATCGACTGTATCGACTTTCTTTGCCAACGGGTACTTCACAACAATTTCATGTTTGCAGGAAAACAAGATAACAATTGCTAAAGTAAACAGGAAAAATGAAAACCTTTGCATGATATGTTCATTTTATGGCAGTAAAGTTAGGATAAATTCAGGGTAAAGTCAAACATTGACATCTCCGATATAAGAAATTTTGTAATTATTTGAGGATATTTGCCCAATTTACTTATTTGCAGTACGTTTGCATACACAGAAATTAAAGATGTTGTCAATTCAATTTTCCTAACATAGTTCTGATGAAAAAGCTTGCAGGACGAGGCATATTCGTACTCGTAATTTTTTGCCTTGCCATAGCCGGAGAGTCACAGGCCCAGTTCACTTCGGGGAATGGTAAAAAGCTCATTACCCCCGAATTCCTTTCAACGCAGATTAACTACCTCGCTTCTGATTCCATGAAAGGCAGGAACACACCCAGCCCCCAGCTCGACAGCGCCGCGGCATATATTGCAGGAAAATTCAGGGAATGGGGCATACAACCCTGGAATGGGAGTTATTTCCAGGAATTCCCCATTTGCCAGGATCAGCTTGGCGATACAAATGAGCTGACCGTAATTATGAATGGTGCGGGTTTTCAGCTCAGCATTAAATCGGATTATGTTCCCTATGATTTCTCATCTGCAGCAAAGGTGACTGCACCCGTGGTATTTGCTGGATACGGCATCACTGCGCCGGAATACAATTATGACGACTATAAAGGCATTGACGCGAAAGGTAAAATTGTCGTCATTTTCAGGAACGAACCCCAGAAGGATGACTCCACTTCAGTTTTCATGGGCAGGGAGGAAACAAAATATGTTTCCCTGAAAGAGAAAATGAAGATTGCTGTAAAGCACGGGGCAGCGGGCATGCTGGTTGTAAACGGGCCACTGCAGTACAGTTCGCTGAAAGCAAGAGGCTCACCCTGGGCCTCCTTATCAAAAATAATCCCCAAAGATGCAGCACCCCTGCATTTGTGCGGCGACAGCGACGACCAGATCCCTGCCATGCATATCGGAGAGGAAGTTGTGAAATTGCTCTTCGGCAGCGTGGATTCGCTTAAGCGGCTTGAAGAAAGGATTGATAAAGACCTGTCTTTGGCTTCCTTTGAATTAAAAGGAGTCAAAGTCAGCATGCATGCCAATATCCTTAGCACTGTGTACAAAGTAAGGAATGTTGTCGGATACATACCCGGTTCCGATCCGGTATACGGCAAACAACTCGTGATCGTTGGAGCACATTATGATCATGTTGGGTTTAAAAAGGAGCATAAGACAGGAGAAGATTACATTTTCAACGGAGCCGATGACAATGCCTCGGGAACTTCCGGTGTTCTTTCAGTCGCCTATGCTTTCAGCAGGCTTAAAGAAAAACCGAAACGCAGCATGATGTTCATCCTGTTTGCAGGAGAAGAGAAGGGATTGTTCGGATCCAGATACTATACCACTCATCCCCTTCATCCCCTGGCTTCCACTGTCGCCATGCTTAACCTGGATATGATCAGCAGAAACGATCCTGATTCATTATACCTTGAAGGCGCCCGTCAGAGTCCCGACATCACGAACATCATCCGCCAGGAGAATAAAAAAACAAAATTCAAACTGGTGGTCAAGGATAGCGAGTACCTGGGAGGCAGCGATCATTATTATTTTTACAAGCATAATGTCCCGTTTATCTTTTTCTTTACCGGGCTTCATAAGGATTACCACCAGGTGAGCGACAACCCCGACAAATCAGATTGCGGCAAAGCTGCCCGGGTCTCGAGGCTTGTTTTCTACACCGCAGGAAAAATATCGAATGAAACAATACGGTACAGCATCACACCTCTCGATAGTGATGCACCCCTTAGTGAATAGTTCTAATAAGAAGTTTAAAGGATTAAAATAAAAAAAATGAAAACCAAAATGATGATGCTGATCACCGCAACAGTTTTTGCCATGATCAATTTTCAGGCACTGGCCCAGGAAAAATACAGCCTGGGTTACAAGATGGAAAAAGGAAAAACCTACAGGTTCAAGCAGGATAATAAGATAGAGACAACCCAGGAGATGGGAGGTCAGGAAATGAAGATGACCACCGATGAAAGCTCAACCATCAAATATGATATTACAGATGTCAGCCCGGCTGGTTTGATGACCCTCATATACATGTACGAGGATTCCAAATTGCGCATGAAGGGAATGGGCAGGGATACAACGATGGATATGCAGAACCTGAAGGATAAAAAAACCAGAGCGGAGATGGCAAAGTCGGGCAAAATCATCAAGGAAACCCCTGCCGACACTACAAAAAATGCAAAAGCATCGCCTTCGCTCAACATGTTTGCCAGCGCCAGCATGCCCAGTCTGCCGGAACAGGCGGTTGCAACAGGTGAAAAATGGCAGGGAATTACCAGCGATACCACTCATTCAGGTGACGGGAAGGTGATCTATAAAAAGAACATAGGGTACACCCTTTCAGGAAAAGAAAAGAAGGGAGCACACGACTGCCTTAGGATCGATTTTAAAGGAACCCTTGAATTGAGCGGGACCATGAAGCAAATGGGTATGGATATCGCGATGGAGGGAAGCGGGGAGAGCTCGGGCTCGTTCTGGTTTGATGCGGCATCAGGCATCATGATCGAAGAGACGACAGTAACTGCCATTGAAATGACCATGGCTATCACCGGTCAGCAGCAGATGACCATTCCTATGTCGCAGAAGGTAAGCTCGAGCAAAATACTGGTTGAATAAATGCGATATCTTTTCCCTGTTCTGATTTTCCTGTGGATATCATTTTCCATGCAAAGCCAGGACTGTGAACAGGCCGGCAGGACTCCGGCAGAGGTGCTGGCTCACCGGAAAGACCTGCTCAGCCTGATGGATTCAACGTCGGCACTGGTGATGAAAGCAGCCGATGCCGATGATGACATTGATATTGACCCATATCGACAGAACCCCGATTTTCTTTACCTGACAGGGATTGACCAACCAGGGTACAAGGTCATCTTCTGCCCTTCGGGATACCCTCTTGGCAGCAAGTCGAAAAAGGTATTGATATTTACCTACCCTTACCAGATGAACCTTCCGGTAATCCTGTCGGAGACCGATACCCTGCTCAATGATAAAATTTTTGAACCTGTATTGTCAGGGATCGTAAAAAATCTTAAAACCCTGTACTATTCCCCGGTTCCAAAACTTTATAACGATTGGGTGAACGGCAAGGTCGTGATCACCGAGAGGGAAATGAAAAAAACTTTCGAGCAGGGGCATCAGGGTGTTAAACTGAAGCCTGCCCAAAAACTGTTCGCCTCCCTGAGGCAGGTAAAGACTGCGCAGGAGATCGTGTTGTTAAGCAAAGCCATAGCGATCACCCGCGAGGGGATCCTTTCGGTAATGAGCCGGTGCAAGCCGGGAATGTATGAATATGAACTCCAGGCCATTATTGAATATGAAGCAAAACGCCGGGGCGCCGAAAGCATGGCATTTACATCCATCATCGGATCGGGTGCCAACAGCCTCATCCCGCATTATGATAAAAACAGCTGCAGGATGAACAAGGGAGATATTGCTGTTATGGATATTGGGGCAAGGTACGGGGCCTACTGTGCCGATATAAGCAGGACCATCCCGGTATCAGGCAAATTCAGTGATGACCAGAAGATCATTTACCAGGCAGTGCTTGATATTCAGAAAGCGGTGATAGATATGGTCAAACCCGGGGTCACCATGAGCGATCTGGATGCAATGACAGGACAACTTACCCGTAAAGCCGGTTACGGCCATTATATCCTTCACGGGGTGACGCATCCCCTGGGGATTGTGGTCCATGATGTTTCCCGTGGAGATACCCTGAGGCCGGGAATGGTAATCACTGTCGAACCAGGTATTTACATCCCTGTAAACGATACAGTGCAGCCCGTTATGCGCAGGGGATTCGGGGTACGTATAGAAGATGATATTCTTGTAACTGCCGATGGCCATGAAGTGCTGTCACGCGAAATACCAAAAGAGGTTGCCGAGATAGAAAAACTGATGAAAAAGAGAAGTCAGAAGCAGCCCTGATCAGAACAGGTCCTTTAGAAGTGAATCCTCAACTTTATTAGGCAGAGTGACCTGCAAAGCAGGGTTGTCTTCCATGGCCCGTCTGATGGCAAAAACTGCTTCATCGTTACGTGCCCAGGCCCTGCGTGAGATCCCGTTATTGACATCCCAGTGAAGCATTAAACGCAGGCGGCGGTCTGCATCAGCAGAGCCATCCAGAACCATTCCGAATCCTCCGTTGATAACCTCTCCCCATCCGACTCCGCCCCCGTTGTGCAGTGAAACCCAGGTCGCACCCCGGAAGCTGTCGCCTATCACATTCTGCACAGCCATATCGGCAGTAAAAGCTGAACCATCGTATATATTCGATGTTTCGCGGAAAGGGGAATCGGTTCCTGAAACATCGTGGTGGTCCCTTCCCAGGACTACCGGTGCCGAGATCTCTCCCTTACGGATCGCCTCGTTGAAAGCAGCTGCAATGCCTGTCCTGCCGATGCAGTCGGCATACAGTATCCTCGCCTGGGACCCCACCACCATCTTGTTTTTTCCCGCTTCACGTATCCAGTGGATGTTATCACGCATCTGCATTCTGATCTCATGCGGGGCGGAGGATGCAATCTTCTCCATCACATCCCCGGCGATTTTATCGGTGATCTCGAGATCCTTACTGTCTCCCGAAGTACATACCCACCTGAAAGGACCGAAACCGTAATCAAAGAATAAAGGTCCCATAATATCCTGAACATAGGAAGGATAAATGAAAGTGCCGTCGGCTTTCATCACATCTGCCCCGGCCCTTCCAGCTTCAAGCAGGAATGCATTGCCATAATCCCAGAAATACATTCCCCGGGCAGCCATCTTGTTGATTGCGGCAACCTGGCGGCGCAGCGACTTCTGAACTTCCTCCCTGAACTTCGGGGGGTCAGTAACCATGAGTTTATTTGATTCTTCAAGACCCAGGCCTGCAGGATAATACCCCCCGGCCCACGGATTATGAAGGGAGGTCTGGTCGGACCCCATTTCAATCTGGATATTTTTTTCAACGAACTTTTCCCAGAGGTCAACGATATTCCCCTGGTATGCAAGGGATACCGCTTCCTTGCCTGACCTGGCCTTCAGCATCCTTTCAATAAGCAGGTCCAGGTCGGTGTATACTTCATCGATCCAGCCCTGGGAATGCCTCTTGCTTACAGCCAGCGGGTTTATCTCTGCAACCACTCCTATCGCTCCTGCAATGACAGCTGCTTTGGCCTGGGCGCCCGACATCCCGCCGAGCCCGGATGAGACAAAGACCCTTCCCCTTATATCCCCTGAATCTTTACGCCTTGCTGCATTCAGGACAGTTATGGTAGTGCCGTGTACAATGCCCTGCGGGCCGATGTACATGTACGAACCAGCCGTCATTTGCCCGTATTGCGTAACGCCAAGCGCATTGAATTTTTCCCAGTCATCAGGCTTGCTGTAGTTGGGCACCATCATCCCGTTCGTAACGACAACCCTCGGAGCTTCCCTGTGTGAAGGGAAAAGCCCCATGGGATGACCTGAATACATGACAAGGGTCTGCTCATCACTCATCTCCGAAAGGTACTTCATCGTTAAAAGGTACTGTGCCCAGTTCTGAAAAACGGCACCGTTCCCTCCGTAGGTTATGAGTTCATGAGGATGCTGGGCCACTGCAGGGTCGAGGTTGTTCTGGATCATCAGCATCACGGCGGCAGCCTGTAACGACCTGCAGGGATACTCATGGATGTGTCTTGCTTTCATTAAGTATGAAGGACGGAACCTGTACATGTATATCCTTCCATAGCTCCTGAGTTCCTCTGCGAATTCTTTCGCAAGGACCTTGTGGAAAGAAGCAGGGAAATACCGCAATGCATTACGCACCGCCAGCTTCTTCTCTTCTGAATTCAGGAGATCCTTTCTTACCGGTGCATGGCTTACGCCTTTATCATATGGCAAGGGTTCCGGTAAAACCGATGGTATCCCTTGCTGTATCTGCTGTTTGAAATCCATAGTCAAATTTTATCCTGCGAATCCTTGAGTATCTGGTAAAGCAGCTCACGGGCCCTGAACAGCTGGGCTTTTACGGTGCCAAGGGGAAGATCCAGCGAAGAGGCTATCTCCTCGTATGACCATTCCTTGAAATATCTCATCTCGATCAGCTGGCGGTAATGGGGTTTCAGCTTTTCCACAACCTCGTGCATCAGCTGTACCTTCTGCTTTGCAATAATATGTTCCTCGGGGTCAGGCGTGGTGGCAGGAATATTTGCAGAAATATCCGAAGGATTTTCTTCATCACCCCATTCAATATCGGTATACTGTATCCTTTTGCTTTTCCTCAGGAAATCAATGCAGTTATTTGCTCCGATCTTGAAGAGCCAGGTACTGAATGCATAATCGGGTGTATACTGGGCCAGGTTCCTGAACGCTTTCCCGAAGGCTTCAATCGTAAGGTCCTCAGCATCCACGGCGCTCCCCGTCATCTTGAGCATCATGAAATAGAGGGAGTCACGGTAATTGTTCAGCAACTCGGCATATGCCTTCTGGTCCCCTTCCTTCACTGCAAGCTGAACAAGGCGGTAATCCCTCTGTCCTTTATCGGTAAGATGGTTTGCTATTTCCATTTTTTCGGCTTGCGGAAAACATTTACGACTGCTACCCCGCTATTCAAACACAAAAGTACTATTTCCAGTAAAGGAATAAAAAAGACAAGGTCTTTTTCGCCAAGCTTCCTGAAACAGGGTGCCAGGATGAGGTATTGCATAGCCATTCTGAGCACGAACATCCCGAGCACTGGAATGACTGAATAATTCAGCGCCAGCATCAGCACCGACAGAACAAAATACCAGAACAGGTCGAATGTATAGAGGCCGAGCATGAAACGGTGCAAAAACCGGTAGTGGACTGCCGTTGTGAAATGCCTCCGCTTCTGGAGTATCCAGTGGCTGAAAGTCTTTTTCGGTTCCGAGATGGTGAAGCTGTCGGGATGAACCATCACGGCAGTATTGGACTTTCGCGCAGCCCTGTTGATGAAGAGGTCATCATCACCCGACCTGACCCTGTAATGCGGGATGAACCCCTTGCTGTCGTAAAACAGAGATTTCAGGTACGAGAGGTTCCTGCCCACGCCCATATAGGGAATCCCGGCCAGTCCGTACGAGAGGTACTGGGTTGCGATATGCGCGGTATCAAAGCGGATCAGGCGGTTAAGAAGGCCTTTCGACTTGCTGTAAGGGCTGTAACCTAAAACAATTTCCTTTCCGTTATGGTATGCGGATTGCATGGAGGAGATCCAGTTGCGCGACGCAGGCTTGCAGTCAGCATCGGTTAAAAGCACCCTGTCATATTTCGCTGATTTTATCCCGATGGCAAGGGGGAATTTCTTACCGGTGAAAAAATTCAGGTCTTCATGGATCTCAATGCTCCTAAGCTTCGTATATTCACGCTGCAGATCGCTGAGCAGGTAACCTGTCTCATCATCAGAGACATGGTTTACCACCAGGACTTCAAACTCAGGGTAATCCTGTTCAAGGATCAGTGGCAGGTTGGCTTTAAGGTTGTAGTACTCGTTATGGGCGCAGATCACTACCGAAATACCTTTTTTGTCAGCTAATGGCTGGGGCTGTTTATACCTGGCAAGACGTATAAAAATTACCAGGTAATAGATGATCTGGATAAGGAAAAGGCAGGTCAGAAGGATCAGCAATCCCAGAGGGACGGTGTTGAGATTTACAAGCCTGTCAAGCATTTAACAAGATTTAACTTTGGGTGCCGGCAAAGATATTCAGAATCCGGTATAAAAACCTACCTTTGTCGATAAATAGGCAGCTTCGTTAATTTCTTAAATCCCAGAATCCTGTTTGTGACTGATGAATTTCAGAGTTGAACATCGCGATCCCGGAAGCAAAGCCAGGGCCGGGTCACTGATCACTGATCACGGTTTGGTCCACACACCCTTTTTCATGCCTGTCGGAACTGCAGGTGCAGTGAAAGCCCTGCACATTAAGGACCTGAGGGATGAGATCAAAGCTGAGATCATGCTCAGCAACACCTATCACCTATACCTTCGGCCAGGCACAAGTATCATTTCCGACGCAGGAGGGCTGCATAAATTCAACGGCTGGGAAAAACCTATCCTCACCGACAGCGGCGGGTTCCAGATCTATTCACTATCGCATATCCGCAAGATCAGCGACGACGGGGTTGTTTTCCAGTCCCATATCGATGGTTCCAGGCATAAGTTCACACCCGAGTCGGCTGTCGATATTCAACGTTCACTTGGAGCCGATATCATTATGGCTTTCGATGAATGCACCCCCTGGCCCTGCGAATACGAGTATGCAAAAAAGTCGCTGAAACGGACCCATAAATGGCTTGACCGCTGCCTTATCCGTTTTGATGAAACTGAATGTACTCATGGTTACAACCAGGCCCTATTCCCCATTGTCCAGGGCAGCACTTTCGAAGACCTGAGGGTGGAATCGGCCAATTATCTTGCTACTAAAGATGCTGACGGCTATGCCATAGGCGGCTTGTCGGTGGGAGAACCCGCAAAGATCATGTACTCCATCGCCGGACTTGTCTGCGATATCCTGCCCCAGGAAAAACCAAGATACCTGATGGGAGTAGGCACCCCTGCGAACATACTCGAATGCATCTCGCTGGGGATAGACATGTTCGACTGTGTAATACCTACACGGAACGGCAGAAACGGCATGCTCTTTACCAGGGAGGGTATTATCAATATAAAAAATGAAAAGTGGAAAGACGACTTTTCTCCAGTTGAAGCCTCAGGGGAAGTATATTCCGACACCCAGTATTCAAAAGCCTTCCTGAGGCATTTATTCGTTTCGGGAGAAATGCTTGCGGCAATGATCGCCACCATGCATAATCTCGGCTTTTATATCTGGCTGATGAAGGAAGCACGAAAACATATACAGGAGGGGGATTTTGCGGGCTGGAAACAGGAGATGGTTGTGAAACTGATGAAAAGATTATAGTCAGGCGAGACTGAATATCGTACATATTTTGAAAATTAATGAAGGACAATAAAAAGAATTTACTGATCTGCATCCTCCTCGGCTGGCTGCTCATCAATTTCATACAGGCGGCTGTCACCGGGCTGTTCGATGATGAAGCCCTGTTCTGGATGTACGGACAGAAACCAGCATGGGGTTATTACGAACATCCGCCAATGGTCGGCATGATGATAAGGGCGGGTTATGAGATCTTTCACAACGAGTTCGGTGTAAGGCTTTTCTTCGTGATCATTAATACGCTTTCGTTTTACCTTGTCTCAAAGCTGGCCGGGGTAAAAGATCCTGTTTTGTTCGCAGCCCTTGGCTTTTCTGCGATAATAGCCCAGGCCGGTGGTTTTATGGCTGCACCGGATGTGCCCCTGCTTTTCTTCACCTTACTGTTTTTCCTGGTATACAAAAAGCTGCTCGAAGAGGAGTCGCTATGGCTTGCTGCCGTGTGGGGAGTAATCATGGCAGCCATGATATACAGCAAGTATAACGGCATACTAGTCATCCTGTTCACAGTCATGTCGAACACGAAGCTGTTCAAAAGCCGCTCTCTATATATTGCTGCCGCAAGCGGGATCATTTGCATGATACCCCATATCCTCTGGTCCTTCGCGAATGATCATCCGACAGCATATTATCATCTCTTTGAAAGAAGTTTTGAGCAATTCAACATTTTAAAGTATTTCAGCGAATACATCGTTGGACAGGCAGGGATATACGGTCCGCTTATGGGGTTCATCTTTTTCTGGGCCATTATTGTATTCAGGCCGGTAAACACCTTCGAAAAGAGCCTTAAATTTACTTCCATCGGCATGCTGTTGTTTTTCCTGGCTTATTCTTTCCGTGGCAAGATAGAGCCCAACTGGACGGTACCTGCTTTTGCTCCCATTCTGATCATAGGTTACAAGGTATGCAGCAACAGGGCCGGCTTAAGGAAATGGATACTCGGACTGGCAGCAGTAAGCCTGGTTTTTACAGTCGGACTGAGGGTTTACCTAGTAAATGATTATTTAAAACTTCCGAGGAGCCTTGTCAATTTATCCGAATTGTACGGATGGAAGGAATGGGCAGTGGAACTGGAAAAAAGAGCGGGCAGCAAGCCGGTGCTGTTCATGAACTCTTATCAGCGCTGCTCAAAATACATCTTCTATACAGGGAGGCCTGCTTATACCATGGACGATTATTCGGGTCACCGTACCCAGTATTATTACTGGAGCGATATGGAAAAATGCCTGCAGGGCAGGGAAGTCATGATTGTTGATTTTCAGCCCTGGAGATTCCTGCCCGGCAAGCAATCCTTCGAGACTTCAAACCATATCATGACCTATTACGGGTACTGGGGACCTTTCTATTCACATTACAAACTGGGCCTTAAATTCAGGCTGAAAGAACTACGATTCCCTGCGAATTCAATAATCACGCTGCCTATTACTATTGTCAATCCCTACAAAGAAACAGTTACGTTCAATGAGAACCAGTGGATGCCTGCATGGCTGGTCTACCACATCCACTTCAGGGGTACCTTTATTGCCCAGGCAGTGCCATCGACCGACATCACTAAAATGATCATTCAGGGGGCAAGCAAGGATACCTCGATCCGCTTCCGCACGCCCTCCCAACCGGGGAATTATTACTTTTGGGTCTCTGTTTCTTCTGGCTGGCTACCCCCTGCCCGGAACATGAACTATCAACAGATGGAGATCTTCTGATGAAAACCTTTGACCTGTATATCATCCGTAAATTCCTGGGGACGTTTTTCTTCACCCTGATACTGCTGATATTCATTGTCGTGATCTTTGACATTTCTGAAAGGATAGACGATTTCCTGCGCACAAAACCACCGCTGATGGCAATCATCGTTGATTATTACTTCAATTTCATCCCTTATTTCATCAACCTTTTCAGTTACCTTCTCACCTTTATTGCCGTTATATTCTTTACTTCCAAGATGGCCTCAGATTCTGAGATCATTGCCATCCTGGCCAGCGGGGTCAGTTTTCGGAGGATGCTTTTCCCATACATACTTTCGGCCCTTATCCTTGCAAGCCTTTCTTTCGTGCTGGCCAACTTCATCATCCCATACACCAACCAGGGCATGTTCGCTTTTGAGAAGAAATACATCAAGGACCCCAAGGAGTTCAATGATATGAATATCCACCGCCAGATCAGCCCAGGCACTTTCATATATCTTGAGAACTTCAATGCCAGGTCAAAAAGCGGATGGAAGTTCACTATCGAAAAGTTCGTGAACCGGGAACTGGTTTATAAGATGAAAGCCGAACGTCTCGACTGGGACAGTATCCGCAAGCGTTGGATCATTTCAACCTATTATACAAGAAACCTTGACGGACTTAAGGAAAATATCCGCAAAGGTGTCAAGCTTGATACGGTATTGCCCCTTGTCCCAGCCGATTTCACGGAGGATATTGAAGAGGTGAAGATCATGAATTACTTTGTGCTCAGGGACCACATCAGGAAAAAGGAATTGCGTGGTGACCCGGATGTCATGAAGTATAAGGTCAAAGGCTATACCAGGGTTTCCGATCCCATTGCAACCATAATCCTGACCCTCATCGGTGTGGCGGTTTCTTCCCGCAAGGTAAGGGGAGGCATAGGATACCACCTTGGGCTCGGGCTCTCACTTACTTTTCTTTATATCCTTTTCATGCAGATCTCCACGGTCTTTGCCACCTTCGGCAACCTGCCTCCGCTGATTGCAGTTTGGATCCCCAATATTATTTTCGGGATTATTGCTTTGATCCTTCTCAGGCTGGCGCCGAAGTAAGTCGGCAGTCAGCAGTCAGCAGTCTGCCGACTCTTTTCAACTGCCGACAGCAGACTGCCGACTGCCGACTGTCTTTGATATCCATACAAAGCATCCCGGGAACAGGCCTTCAACGGGAGGGATTTCACTGAACAAGCCATAAACCGCCGAGCCGCTTCCGCTCATGGCTGAATATATTGCTCCTTTATTATAGAGCAGGTCTTTGATCTGGCCGATCAGGGGATATTTGCTGCAAACCGGGGCTTCGAAATCATTGACCAGTTTACCTTTCCACTCGCTGACAGGAAGAGAGACAATCTCTTTGAGCAGTTTTGCAGGCTTCGTGGGCTGTATCATGGAATAGGCATCCGAGGTGCTCACATGAACCTGTGGGATAACGATGAGCATATATAATCCGGAAAGGTTCAGCTGAATTTTCTCAAGCTGTTCTCCCCTTCCCTTTGCAAAAGAAGGGGTGTTCTCAATAAAAAACGTGCAGTCGCTGCCAAGCCTCGAAGCAAAGGCCTTCAGGTGAGCAGTGCTTAAACCCAGTTTGAAAAGTTCATTGAGCCCTGTCAGGGTATACGCGCCGTCGGAGGAACCTCCGCCCAGTCCTGACCCTATAGGGACTATTTTTTCAAGACGGATGTTGACAGCAGGAATCTGAAAATGTTCTTTCATTAACTCGTATGCCTTCACACAAAGGTTGGTCGCCGGATCACCCGGGATCTTCAAACCCGTGGATGAGAAACGGAATTGGCCATCCGCCGAAAGGGTTATTTCAAGTGAATCACTTAACCCCAGTGGGAAGAAAACGGTTTCGATATCATGATAGCCGTCAGCACGTTTTCGCACGACGTGTAAGCCAAGGTTTATCTTACTGTTAGGTTTCAGTACCATTGTATTTCCTACTTTTCGCCGGGCAGGTTTGCCGGCCTTGCAAAGGCTGCGGTTTTCACAAAATTACTGTCGGTCAAAGTTAAGATGAATTTCTTCAGGTCCGATTTCCCGGAAGGAGTAAGTTGAACCCCGTGGGTTGCGACATGGTGCATCAGCGGACTTATACTGGGCGACCATACGACTACTGAACTGTAAAAATCTATGACCTCATCCAGGGTTTTAAAACGGCCGTCATGCATATAAGGCGCAGTGAACACAACATTCCTGAGGGTTGGTGCCACATATGCGCCAATATCCATTGAATTCCCTGTAAAACCGGCCCTGTCGAAGGGGTCGGTGAACACCGAATCCTTGCCATTGTTATAAAAAAGATTGGTGGTGAACAAAGGGTTGCCTTCCCCGCCATGGCAGTGAAAACAATCCCCTCCCATCTCGGTCATGAACAGGTTATACCCCCTTCGCTCAGGCTCGCTTAGTTGGGCCTTACCCTGCAGAAACCTGTCGAACTTCGAATCGGCCGATACCAGAGTGCGCACAAACTGCGCAATAGCCCGCCCCATATTCTTTACCGTTACGGTGGAACTGCCAAAAGCCTTGTTAAACATTTCAGGATAGCCGCTGGTACTCTGGATAAGCGCTTTGGAACGGTTTGTATCCCCGGCCATTTCATGCGGGTCGGTAATTACAATCCAGGTCATATCTTCCAGAAAGCGTTTTTCCTTTACCGGGTTCCCGTGAGCAAGGGACCCGTTCCAGGTAAACCCGTTATTGACCCAGGCTATATTGATAAGGGGAAGCATGAAATGCGGGGTGAATATACCTGAAAGACCATACGGATGACCGCCGGGGAAACGGGGATTATCAATTCCGCAGACAAACGAATGCGACTGAAGATGGCAGGTTGAACAGCTCATCAGGGAATCAGGGTCAGTGCGGCCCGAAACCCTTCCGTCGTAAAACAGATTACGCCCGAGCTCAACTCCTTCAACAGTCATAGGATTATCGGCCGGGATGTTAAGTTCGGTGGGAAAATATTTTGGAATGCTGATGACGTATGGAGTTGGCTTTACCGTGGTGGATTGCTGCGAACTTTTCGTACAGGCGGCTGAAAGCATGACCATGAAAGCGAGCAAGATGAGGGATGCGGGATGCGGGTTGCGGGTTGCAGGATGCGGGCTGCAGGGTCTTTTACCTGCATCAATTCTCATCTCACATCCCGTATCTTGCATCCTCTTCATCACCAAATCATTTCCCCCCGCTGGTGAACCTGACGGTAAAAGCATTTTTCCCGTTGAGACAGGCATTATGGATTGCAACCTGGTTCTGCATCATCATATTCGGGTATTTTGCAAAATCAAAGTCATTATTGCCCGAAAACCAGCGATTGACATTCATCGTAATAATCATATTCCTGGTCTGGCCCTCTCCTATCGAGAAAGCAGATGCAGGCAGGTTCACAAAGAAGTAATTCTGAACATACCTTTCAATTGAATCCGGGTCGATGTAATTGTCCCTGTATATCTGTCCAATACCAAGATGAAAATCAAAAGGGAAGGTCCTGCTCAGCCCCGATTTTGTCCACATGAGGTTCATCTTCATGTAATGGTATCCGCCCCCCAGGATATCCGGCCAGTTCATATCCCTTTCAGGCGGATTGGGGAAACGGTAAGAATAATTTTTTTCGGCGCTGATTCCGAAAGTGAAGGATATTGAATCAAAAGTCCCCGAGGGAACCGATGAGTTGATGACCCATTGCCGACTAGACGGAATTCTCTCATCCACATAATGTATTCCGTTATTATTCAATGAAGTATAAATAAGGCCGTCATTCCTGTGCAGCCTGATGTCGGAGATGAAATACTGCAGATCGGAGACCAGGTAATAGTCGGAGGACGCATTTTTATAGATCAGCGTATCGAGCAGCAGAGGTATGCTGTCGACCTGATTTACAAAACTCACCATCAGGGTGGTGGCTTTTGGCTGACCTTCTTCCGCAACACCTGATTTATTGCAGGACTGGCACATCAGCATGCAGAAAACACTGAATAAACAGGCTATTGCTGCAAAGCTGGTGATTTTTACGTTTTTCATGACTGCGGATGTCTTCATGTAAGCCTCCAGTCTATTTCGTCCTTGCCCATCTGCCTGAGCAGTTCATTGACCCGGGAAAAATGCCTGCAGCCGAAAAAACCCCTGTTGGCAGAGAACGGCGAAGGATGGGGAGATTTGAGGATGAAATGCTTCGTTTGATCAATCAGTATGGTTTTGGCTTCGGCAAACTTCCCCCATAAAACAAAGATAAGACCTTCGCTGCGCTCCGAAAGTTGCCTGATGGCTTCATCGGTGAATGTTTCCCAGCCTTTATTGTGGTGGGAGCCTGGCTGGTTTTCACGGACCGTCAGGGTGGCATTGAGCAAAAGCACTCCCTGGCGTGCCCAGGCGGTAAGGTTGCCCGACTTTGGAGGAGGCAGCCTGAGATCACTTTCAATTTCCTTGAAAATATTGACCAGGGATGGAGGTTTTGTTATCCCGTCGAGAACAGAAAAACATAAGCCGTGGGCTTCACCGGTTCCGTGGTAGGGATCCTGACCAAGGATCACGACCTTGACACTGCCGAACGGGGTTTGATTGAACGCATTGAAAATCAACGGTCCTGGGGGAAATACTTTGTGTTTCTTTTTCTCTTCCACCAGAAATGCCTTAAGTTCAGACATATATGGTTTAGCGAATTCGTTTCCAAGGACGATTTTCCAACTTTCTTCTATCGCAGGATTAAGTTGTTCCATCAGGGATTTTAGGTTTTAAACCTTACAGGGTTAATAACTTTAAACAATAATGTGCTTAAACTGGAGTTTTCTATTTAATATTGCATACCTTTGCAAAACTTTATAAATCCCGGTTTATCATCATGAGAAAAATAGCCATCCTATTACTTGTAGTGATACTTTCAGGTATCGTTCTTTCGTGCACCTCCAACAGGGGTTGTGCTGCTTACGGCGAAAAGCAAAGATACCAAATGGAACGTCGCTGATCACCTCTTAAAAGAATTTTTAGGCTGCCCTTTCTTTATAAGGGCAGCCTTTTTATTTTTCTTAATTTTGTTATCCCTTTCTCCGGCGCATGAAAAAGATCTCCTTTGTGCTCATTCTCTTTGTTGCGATTCCCTGCTTTATTCAGGCCCAGGAGAAATTCACCGATTACAGTGACTCTGTGCCCGACAATGTATTGTTTGAAAGGCAGTGGAGCCTGGGCGCCATGCTGCACTCCAACGGATGGGGCCTCAAATTCAGGAAAGGATATAACCTTACCGCCCTGAAGCAGTTTATGTGGGAGCTGGAATGGTCCACCTACAAATCGGCCAAGGAAGTGAAGGTGGTCAACCCGTATTACTCCGATTCCAGGCCTTTTATTTTCGGAAAACTGAATTATGTTTCCTTCCTGAGGGGAGGCGTGGGGGTTAACTACATTTTTAACCGAAAGCCTTACTGGGGCGGCGTCCAGGTAAGCGGTTTGCTTTACGGAGGATTGAGTATCGGGATCACCAAACCTGCATATGTTTTTGTGGCTTATCCCACTATCGGGAATAATTATGAGCTGCGTGAGCAAAAGTATTCGGCCGATATCAACCCCGATTATATTTATGGGCGGGGATCATTCCTCGCAGGAATACTGGAACTGAATTTCTTCCCCGGCCTGTACGCTAAAACCGGTTTGGATTTTGAATTCGGCAGCAAGAATAAAATGATTTCATCGCTGGAAGCAGGCGCCACGCTTGATTACAGCCCGATCGGCATCCCCATCATGGCCCTGAATCCGAAGCAGAATTTTTTTCTCACGGTATATGTGAGCGCGATGTTCGGGAAGAGGTACAACAGGTAGTCGCTCGCACAGCGCACCGCCGCTATCGCTTGCATATCTTATCGCCGCTACGGTGACAGCGGAGCGATGTGATGGTAGGCTCCTCAAGTTTATCCCAGGCTCCTCGCACCTGATACGGCTCATGTGATATGCTTCGCTTGAGATAATTTCACACATGAAATGATATTTCTCCATGATTAAATATCCGGATCTTTCCATCTTGGGTCATTATGAGCAAACGGCCCAGGTCGTCAACACTTTTTATCCGCCCGGTGAATAAGGAAGAACCGGATGTAAATTCAAGGTCGCTCCCATATCCGAAGAGAGAAGAATTATAATCATTATTGATTGAATTGAATTCGCCCCGGATCAGCCTGGAATATTCCAGGTCGAGGTTTTGACAGGTACTTTCAAGGAATTTTTCATTTTCGTGATCGAGGCCGGTAAGTTGTTTCAATGATACCGGGTTTGGGAGGTTTGTCGGGAATTCCTGCTGGTTCAGGTTAACGCCGATACCGATAATTGAATGCTTCAGGGAATTGCCCATGATGGTGTGCTCGATCAGTATCCCGGCAATTTTCCGGATCCCGGCGTAAATGTCGTTGGGCCATTTGATGGAAGTTATAGTTTCAGACGAAAGAGACTGCTTCACCGAATTCATCACTGCCAGGGCGATGGCTTTGTTGAGGATGAACTGTTTGTGGGGCGGAAGAAATACCGGCTCAAGTACCAGGCTGAATGTCAGGTTCATACCAGCCTGCGAATGCCAGGTGTTCTCGCCCTGACCCCGCCCTGCATACTGTTCCCTGGCCATGATCACAGTACCTTCGCCGGCTTTTGACTCATCAATCATGCGGCGGACAAAGGCATTGGTGGAATCAACACGATCAATTACAGTTACTGAAAACTTCATAATGCCGGAATTTCATCTGCAAACATAAATATAATTACAAAAGTGGTATCACTTGTTGACATATGGCGGATTAAGTAAGAAAACATCATGGATAATTACGTCAATCACATTCCCATCAGCAAATGGGCCGAAGACGACAGGCCCAGGGAGAAACTTGAAACCAAAGGCAGGCATGCGCTGAGCGATACCGAACTCCTGGCGATACTGATCAGCACCGGGACAAGGCGGGAGTCGGCCGTGGATCTGTCGAAGAACCTCTTGCAAAGAGCAAGCAACAACCTGATCGAACTGTCAAAAATGTGCCTGAGCGACCTTATCAAAGAGAAGGGTATAGGCAAGGCAAAGGCACTTACGATCATGGCGGCGCTTGAGCTCGGCCGCAGGAGGAATGAAGCCGGGGCTGTGTGCCTTGAAAAGATCACCCAGAGCCGGCAGGCTTATGAGATATTCAACAGCCTCATGGGCGACCATCTTTACGAGCAGTTCTGGATGCTGCTGCTGAACCGGGGGAATAAACTTCTGCGCAAGATCCAGATCAGCGAGGGTGGGATCTCAGGGACGGTGGTGGATCCTAAAAAAATCTTCAACATTGTGCTGGAATTTCATGCTTCCTCAATAATAATAGGGCACAATCATCCTTCGGGAAACCTCGAACCCAGCGAAGCCGACCGAAAACTTACGAGGAAGATCAGGGATGCCGGGCTGTTGCTCGATATTGATGTGCTTGACCATATCATCGTGGGGGATGACAGCTATTACAGCTTCGCTGACCAGGGGGAGATGTGAGAAGATAGTCGGCAGTCGGCAGTCGACAGTCGACAGTCGGCACTCAATTTGCACATCGTACATCGTACATTGTACATTCATCACAGTTTCTCATTCAGCACCTCAAACCTGTATCCCTGTTCGATTGCATATTCAATGAACCGCGGCAGGGCAAACAACATCTTTTCCCGGGCTTTGATGGAATCGTGGAATACGATGACGCAGCCGGGTTCAAGGCCGGAGGTGGCATTTTGAAGGCATTGTCCGGGGCTGACTGCATGGTGGTAATCCATGGTAAGCACCGACCAGAGTACAAAACGGAAATCATTCCTCAGGACGATATACTGTGCCGGGCTGAACCTTCCGTGGGGTGGCCTGAACAGTCTGCTTTCGAACTGCTCCCTGCATTTCATCACATTATTGTAATAGGCCCCGGGCGAAACCTTCCAGCCGTTCAGGTGGTTGTACGAATGGTTACCCGCAGCGTGCCCATCCGCAGTAATTAAATCAAAGATATCCCTGTGTTTATGCACATTTTCACCCACGCAGAAGAAGGTGGCCTTCACCCCATGATCCTTCAGGATCTTTAAAACCGCAGGAGTGGCTTCAGGCACAGGCCCGTCGTCGAAAGTGAGATATGCTACCTTATCCTGAACCGGAACCCTGCAGAGAAGGTATTTCGGGCTGAGAGCCCTGTAAAACCATGGCGGATGAACGGCGTACATCTTACTCGGGTTTGTAAACCTTATTTACATAAAGTTCGTAGTATTTGTTCATGCCCTGCTCAGCGGCAGCGGCAAGCTTTACCTGGCCTGCGTCCTTTGCGCTCACTGCTATCTTCTGAAGCGTATACAGGGCTTCACGCATGGGCATGTCCATATCTTTCAGGTCTTCATCGGGGAAAGAGAAATAATATGCCAGCTTCTCAACCGATGAATTGACCAGCTTTTCAGCAATCCCTTTGGCTTTCTCAGTATCGCCCAATTTGAACAAGCCTTCGGCAAGCCCTACCACGAAATAATCGTAAGGAATAGTATTATCCGGCATATCGGTCAAACAACGGTCTATCACCTTACGTGCCGAATCTTTCTTCCCTTCGGCTATCAAAGCCTGCGCAAGCCTTGCATAAACCGAACGTATGTTCATCACCATGCGGGTATTGTTCTCATCGAGGTACACCCCGGGATTATTCATCCCCCCGTTCCTGAACTTATTCATGATATTATCGTACATCACATCGGTGTTCACATCACCTATGTCCTGCCCTGCTGCAGGAGCCTGCACAGGCAGAAGGCGGTACGCCAGCCCTTCAAGGTGAAGGTAATGGTCAAGCCCCAGATAAGTCTCGGGTCCCGTGGTAGCCACAAAGTAAACCGGCCGTTTCCACTCGTTCGTGGCAAGCAGGTCGAGCACCATAAGGCTTGATTTCTCAAGGGCTTCCCTCTGGACCATCCAGATCAGGTTATCGATTTTACCGGCAAATTTCTTAGGAACAGCGCCGCTTCTCAACAGCTCAAGAGTATCGGAAGGCAGGACGAATTTTTTTGTCGGGAAGAAATCTATACTCACATTGCCATCACCAGGGCTCATTTTCAGCTGTTTGTCATCGGTATTTATAATCTGAAACAGCTGGCGGATGTCAATGTACTTATCCTTAAACGATGGGTCTTCCACAAGGTAAGTCACATCATGGCTCCCCTGGTGATACTTATCCCAGGTCATAGAAAAAGGTACAGGATCCGAATCATAAGCCTTCCGCTTAAGCCCATCGATATACCAGTCGGAATTCAGCAGACTTAGGTTTACCACGCGAATATCGGTACGGATTCCTTCAACCTCCTGTGCATACCAGAGCGGGAAGGTGTCGTTGTCACCGTTGGTGAACAGGATGGCGTTGGGGGCACAGGAATTCAGGTAGTTTTCGGCCAGGGCCAGGGCGGTATACCTTCCCGAACGGTCATGGTCGTTCCATCCCTGCTGGGCCATCACTCCCACCGTGATTAGCCCAAGCACAAACGAGATGACCAGGGCCAGGTTTGCTTTCAGCCACTTGCCCAGTTTCTCGGCCAGGAATATCACCCCAAGCCCTATCCAGAAAGCAAAGGCATAAAATGATCCGGCATAGGCATAATCCCTCTCCCGGGGTTGCGGCGAATACTGGTTAAGGTACATTAAAATGGCAAGTCCGGTCATCAGGAACAACAGTCCGATAATTACAGCCACCTTGTAATCCTTCCTGAACGTGAAATACATGCCCAGGAATCCGAAGATCAGGGGCAGGAAATAAAAGCTGTTATTCCCTTTATTCCTGCGGCTCTCAGGGATATCCTGGGTTCCCAGCCTCCACTGGTCAAGAAACCTGATGCCGCTTTTCCAGTTACCGTCTATCTTGTTTCCATCGCCCTGCCAGTCGTTTTGTTTCCCTGCAAAATTCCACATGAAATAACGGTAATACATATGGATGACCTGGTAATTCCACATAAATGTGAGGTTCTCTCCAAAGGTAGGTTTCATGCGTGTCTCGGTCTTGTCCCCGTTCCTGACCTGGACAGGAACACCTTTGACATGCCCGAATTTAACATAATCACTGGCGTGACGTGCTTCGCGGTTCGACCACATCCTCGGAAAGATCGTAGTAAACTGCGGGTCATAAATTGGTTCTACATTTTCTCTTTTATCGGTGACTTCGTACTTCCCGGTCTTGGTGCTCTTGGTATAAACCGGGTTGCCATTTTCATGGCCGATCACCGGGGCGTTGTAGTACGGCCCGCTGAGCAGCGGCCAGTCCCCATACTGCTCGCGATTGAGATAAGAAAGCAGGTACATGGCATTTTCGGGGTTGTTCTCGTCAATCGGCGTGTCGGCATTACTGCGGATAATGAGCATAAAAAAAGAGGAATAACCGATAAGCATGAACGAAAAAGCAAGAATGACAGTATTTAAAGCGGGTTTCAGTTTGCCTGACGAATAACGCAGTCCGAATACAATAGCAGAGATCAGAATGATGAAGAATATAATAGTACCGATGTTGAACGGCAGGCCTAATAAATTAACCGAAAAACGTTCAAAAAGGGCGGCAAGTTTAAGCACGCCGGGGATGATTACCGACATTACGGTTCCAAGGATCAGGATTGAAACAACGATGGCAATAAGTATCCCTTTCCAGCTTGGATTTTTATATTTTTTAAAATACCAGATCATCGTCATGGCGGGTATGGTAAGCAGGTTGAGCAGGTGAACGCCGATGGACAAACCTACCAGGTAAGCGATAAGTATAAGCCAGCGGTAATTATGCTTTTCATCGGCATGCTCCTCCCATTTGAGCATGGCCCAGAACACAATGGCCGTGAAAAACGATGACATGGCATAGACTTCTCCCTCCACTGCCGAAAACCAGAATGAATCGGTGAAAGTATAAGCCAGGGAGCCTATAAGTGCGGCGGCAAATATCAGCTTCATTTTGTAACGGCTCATTTCCTCATTGCGCAGTATCATTTTCCTGGCAAGCATAGTAATGCTCCAGAAAAGGAAGAGTATTGTAAACCCGCTAGAAAGGGCGCTCATGGTGTTCACCATGCGTGCGACCATGGTCTTGTCGCCGAGAGCGAAGAGTGAAAAGAACCTGCCTATCATCTGGAACAGCGGAGCCCCAGGTGCATGGCCGACTTCGAGCTTGTAACTGGTAGTGATGTATTCCCCGCAATCCCAATAACTCATGGTGGGTTCCGAGGTGATGATATAGACTGAGGATGCAATGATAAAAACCATCCAGCCAAGAATGTTGTTGAGTCGTTTGTACTGCTGCATGATGAGTGTATTGGAATGCTCAAAGGTATGTAAAATAAGGATTATTTCGTACTTTTGCCACTTAACAGCAATACTAAACACACTATGAACAAGCTCGTTTTAATCCGTCATGGCGAAAGCACATGGAACAAGGAAAACCGGTTTACCGGCTGGACAGATGTTGAACTTTCGGAACGCGGCATAAGAGAAGCCACGGAAGCAGGTCTAACACTTAAAAAAGAAGGTTTCAATTTCAAGATGGCTTACACCTCTTACCTGACACGTGCAATCCGCACGCTATGGCTCATCCAGGAGCAGATGGATCTTTTATGGATACCCGTTTACAAGACCTGGAGGCTTAACGAAAAACATTACGGGATACTTCAGGGTCTTAACAAGGCTGAGATGGTTGAGAAATACGGAGACAAGCAGGTGCTTATCTGGAGAAGGAGTTACGACGTTGCCCCTCCTCCCCTGCCCCTTGACGACCCCCGCCACCC
>Ga0118677_10000428_pt1 | contig 92071 bp, 84 predicted proteins | sample AliMusrvi5mmetaG_FD_86154 | JGI IMG/M metagenome (GOLD analysis project Ga0118677, IMG submission 86154) | reverse complement strand
CGTTTCGACATGTTTAGAAAATAAAACAAACGCCTCAAGCGATTTACTTACAATAGCTTCTGCTTGATGCCAGTCTTTTAACCCAATAGCAAAGCCCAATAATCTTGGCAAGTATTGATACTGTGCGAATATCTTCTCGGGTCTTAAGATGTGATTATGGGCAAATTCATAAAACTCATCCCGTTGTTTTTTCCATTCATGAGCAGGCAAGTCATGAGCTAAAGTTTCCACATGACGCAGTTGTATAGACCAACTTAATCGTCGAATCGTCAATCCATCAGCACGCCTTAAAGTATCGGCTTCTTCTCCAATATTACCCGCCGCTGACAAAACCCTAGCAGCAGTCGTATGCTCCAACTGATCAGGTGCTGGCATTAATCGGTATTCACTGGATAAATCACGAATCTCTTTTTCTATGCTGTCTAGTAAATCACAACCTGCCTGCCCATCTAAGATAAACAGCTTTTGTTTATTAGCTTGCAATTGAACTTTTGATTGTCCTTGGTAAGACTCACCCAAATTGATTGTCCAAATTCCTTCTTTCTTACCTTTACCCTCAGAAAGCACATCACTGCCCATCCTTTTTTGTAAAAAGTCCATGAAAGTTGAAGCATCTTTAATAACATTAGATCCAGGATCATGCAACACCAAAAACATATCGTCTACATAACGGCCATAATATATCGGGGTCAATTTTTCACGAATCAATCTATCCCATTTTTGCAGTAATACATTGGAAATAATGCGCGATGCAGTTAGACCAATTGTAAGTCCGCCATTTACTGATATTTTTTTTTTACCTTGGAGTGAATGAGCAAATAGACTGGCCTTCTTTGACCATTCAAATAACAAGTAAGCAAGTTGATTGGTAAAATCACACTCCTGTTCATTTAATTTCCCAGCCAGACCTATTTCACATTGAAAGTCTTTATTGGCAATAAAACGGGGATCAAGCAAATGATAATAACTTTTTAAATCAAGTGAAACTGCAATGATGGGGCGGTCTTGTTCCAGTTCGTTACGTATAGCCTTTAAGCCATTATTTCGCCATTGTTGATACATTTTAAAATACGGCGTAAAAGAACCGATAGCAGTAATATGAAACAGTTTAGGGGCTTTTTTGTTGAGTTCATCATCGTTACGAATCCGTTTCATTCTAGCTCCAAATACCAACTTATCATCAAGACAAGCATCAAATTTATGACCAATCATGTTGATCCACAATGCTGAAATAATATGTGTTTCAACTGGAAAATCACCAACAATACGAAATTCTGGAATTAATTCATTGGTATGATGGAGGTATGCAAAGGCACGTTCAGGATCTGAAAAATGCGTATGTCCATTTTGCTTATCTTTTTTAGGCTCATTTCCCAGTTTTTTTGGTAATAACCGGCAAGGTCCTAATAAGTTGTCAAGCTCTCCGAAACCCTTCTTCGATTGAAGTCGTTCTAACAAAACTTTCAGATTATCCAGTAAACCCTGTTCATACTCTGCAAAATTAATGGCTGTTGGGAAACAGTTTTCAAAGAAACAATCCGCTTTAGCTTTGCGATACGATACAAGCAAATCAGCTAAGGTTAATGCTTCCCACCCTTCAAACTGCGGTTGATAACTCATGCTTGTGTTTTTTTGCCGGTTTTCTTAGGTTTCGCAACTGTTTCCCGTTCGGCTTTGATTCTGGCTAATAACGCTGCTGCGCTGTTGTCATCACTTATCAGCTCAGGGTTTTGAGCACGCCAGTCGGCAGTGAGTTCACCGCTAAAGGCTTTGGCTAGTATGGCTTGCGTTAAATGATTGACGCGGGCTTGTGCATCTTTAACGCGTTGCTCGATTTGCTCGGCGTAGGTGAAGAGTTGTTCGATACGGGTGACGATTTCGGTTTGTTCTTCGATTGGAGGCAATGTTATTTCAATGGGATAAATTTTTGTACCACTAATAACCGGTTGAGCTGTGGATGCCGAATCTACTCTTAAGTTAGTCGCCCGAAGGAGTAGATAAGAAAAATCCTTAGTTATTAATGATTTAGGGAATGAAACGATCAGCGCATTATCTGTCACCCAAGAAATATTTTTCGTCAGGTGAACTGAGCCGCAATAAAAGCCTACTCTACCGATAACAATTGTTTCTTCAGTAATGTTATTTTGGTCATGATAACCATTGATACCATTTCCACCATAAACTGGAATATTCCCATCAGTAACCATGTCTTTTGCTATTAAGCCAGAGCCTGATTTAACATTAAATAGATGTCCAAATTGTAAGCTTAACCAGGATGAACGCTCCGATAATGGAGAGATAACTCTCAAATTATTAGCTTTAACTTTGAATTCATCCTCTTTAATTTTCTCATTGTACAAGTTAACAGTAACTTCAAAATCAAATTTCTCTCTCCAATCCTCAGTCAACTTCCCACTAACCGCAGAGGCGAGGACTGATTGACGGAAGCGTTTGATGATTTTCGGGATAGTATCTAGGCGAGTTTTAAGGTTATCGACCTGCGCCAATAGCTCATCCAACTTAGCAGCAATTTGTTGTTGTTCGGCTAATGGAGGGACAGCTACAGGATACTTTTCCAAATGTTCTTTATTTACTCCAGATTGCCCAGCTGTTCGATCGGATGCCGAGTTGACATAGTTATACAAATCCTCATTTGATAAATATCTAAAAAGATAATCATTAGAAAATATGTTACCTACTGGAACGGCTTTCATCAAAGCAACATTGTAAGCCCCATTTAAGCCTCGCAATATTTGAAAAATTGGCGGCCCATATCTACCTATCATCACATCATTTGAATCAACAAATCGCCTTGCTAATTCTTTGGGGATATAAACTTTGTGATTATCTGATTTATAGTCTCGGATTTGAATCAATCTTATAAGACTCTCTCCAGACTCAAAACGAAATTCGCTTTTTGGTGGTTGGCTGCCACCCTCTAATTTAATTACTTCATCAAGCCTTGCGTATTCCCATGACTCTGGAATTCGCAGTTCATGGGAATACGAACCTTCTACAAAAATGCTTTTTATTTGTTCCATCATCTTTCCCTAATACTGCATTTGGCTCATACCCGTTCACCCAAACCCAACACCTCTACCAATAAATCTGTCTGCACTTGTGCCTGATCCCCTGCCCCTAAAGCCTGCATCAAAGCATTGAGTTCTCGCAGGGCTTCAGTGAGTTCGCTCATGGCTTCGGCGGCCAAGACCTCGGGTTCTGGCAGGCTTGCGGCATCGATACTGTCTTGATCTTTTAGCCAAGCGATATCTAAAGAATCGGCTTTTTGACTGTTAATCCAGTCACGGGAAAAACTACGCCAGCGGCTTTCGCTTTGCTCACCTTCAACCGTGCTGGTGATAGCGCCATCATGTTCATTACGCTCGACCGCATGAAAGCAGTCTTCAAAGGGTTTTAAATATTGATCCGTAAACGGTGTGCGTTTACCGAAGCTGGGCATGTTGGTGCGTAGATCATAAACCCAAACGTGTTGAGTGCAGTTTTCATCCTGCTCTGGGTTTTCAGCCGTGCCTTTAGTAAAAAACAGCACATTGGTTTTAACACCTTGGGCATAAAAGATACCGGTCGGTAATCTGAGGATGGTATGTAGATTACATTTGTGCATTAAATCACGGCGAATATCGGTGCCGACGCCGGCCTCAAATAATACATTATCGGGCAACACCACGGCGGCACGACCACCGGCTTTAAGGCTGCGGTAAATGTGTTGCAAAAACGCCAGTTGCTTGTTGCCAGTTTTATAAGTGAAATCATCGCGAGTCGGGCCGCCACCGCCTTTAGCGGTGCCGAACGGAGGATTGGTTAAAATAACATCGGCTTTAGGCAGTTGCGTGCCGGGTAAGCCTAAGGTATTACCCAAATGCACTACACCTTCAGCATCACCTTCCATGCCGTGTAATAAGCAGTTCATTAAGGCTAAACGGCGAGTACCGGGCACCAATTCCATACCGACAAAGGCTTTATTGCGCTGAAAGCTTTGCGCCTTGGCATCCAGATCATAAAGATCATCGTTATGCTCCTTAATATAAGCATCGGCGGCGATTAAAAATCCAGCCGTTCCTGCGGCAGGATCTTGTATCAGTTCACCTGCTTGCGGTTTGATGCAACGGATAATGCTGTCTATCAACGGACGCGGGGTAAAGTATTGGCCGGCACCGGATTTGGTTTCACTGGCATTCTTTTCTAGCAAGCCTTCGTATAAATCGCCTAAACCGTCACGACGGGCGCTGAACCAATCGATAGTATCTAAGGATTTAATCAGTTGTTCTAAATGGCGTGGCTCACGTAAGCGCGTTTGAGCATCGGCATAAATGGCGAGTATCAAATGATCGCTAACCACGGTGTTGCCATCGGCATCTTTGCCGGTGGACAGGGCTAGCAGTATGTGACGATAATCGTTAAGCAGGTTAAGGCCGCTTTTACTGCTTAAATCTGGCCAGCGGCAGCCCTCGGGTAATTTGTGTTCATTGAGTAAACCGGCTTCGGTGTTTTCATATTCCATTTTAATAAACAACAGCAATACTAACTCGGTGACGTAATCGCTGTAGTTAATGCCATCGTCACGCAATACGTCACAGAGGTTCCAGAGTTTTTGTACGATGTCGTTATTGGTCATAATCCGTTTATTGATAAAGGTAGGGATTGATCAGGCCAACTTGAGTTGGCTCAAAATGGCGAGTATTACGAGTGGCAACGATCAGATTATGCTCCAAAGCAGTCGCTGCAATCATTAAGTCGGCACTATTATGCCCTAACTCTGCACTCAAACGTCCCCAGCGTTGTGCAATGCTAATGGATAACGGCAATATGCGTTGTTGATATCGTTGTAAAATGGTATCCAGCCAGCGTTGTAAATCTTCTGCAAATTCTGGATTATTGCGCCGTTGCTGGGTTATGCCACGTTCGACTTCACCTATAGTTACGACGCTGATGTAAACGTCTAACGAATTGATGCTGAGCAGCCATTTTTCCAGATTCTGATCTCGCTGTTTGCGGCGGATGGCTGACAGAATATCGGTATCCAACAAAAATGACATTATTCAAAGTCTCTAAGTCGAACATCTACTCGCTCAAACTCCCCATCATCTGTAGGCATGCTAAGTAAATGGTCGATAAAAGAAGGGGCTTTTGAGGCTTCATAGCGTTGGAATTTTTCAAACTCTTCCATTGATAGCACCACTGCCGAAGGTACGCCACGACGAGTTATAACCTGAGCCTTACCTTGTTTTGCTGCATCGACCACAGCGCTAAATTTATTTTTAGCGTCATGTAACGACCATTGCTTGGTTTGCATAAATACCTCTTGAGCGGGCTAATTGATCTAGCTAGATTATAACAGGGTTTAGTTTAAGCGATTGCTAGCCAGAGATTGTCATTTAAAGTCTCCAATACTTTATCCAGATCACCACCGAGTAGTGAATTTAGGCGCTTGGCGCCACCATCTTGGGCAAAAGCTCGATTGACGACTTGTTGATCAATCACCACTTCATGAGTCAGTTGCTTGGCGAGCCTATCTAGCCATTTACGTTGTATCGGCGTCCAAGGATGCAGCGCATAAATTTTTTGCATAGCGTTAGCGACGCGCTGCTCGAACGATAACAAGGCTTCACCTAAGGCGGCTTGGCGTATATAGCCGACTATACTGACGGCCATTTCTTGCTGGGTTTGATTGCGCCAAGCACTTTGCAATCTAGCTTCACTGTAGCCGTGTTCATCCAATAACAAACGCACTTCTTTAAGTTGTGCGCGGGTGAGGTCTTTAGGCTTATTGACGATGACACTCAGTGCCACTGATAAGTTAATCTGCTCATTAATAAAACGATTAAAGCTCTCTAAATAATCGGCTGGCTTTTCGTTGACACCGAAAGTTTGGCTGCGGCTTTTAAATTCATCTATACCTTCATAAATGATCGGTAAGCGATCTGAACCTAGTAAGTCGCTGACTTCGCCTAATTGCTTAAGCAAACCACTATGACTTTGTACAAACTCGGCGGCTTGTTTAGGGCCCAGTTGTTGCAAATGCTTATGCAAGTGACTGGGTTCTATGCCCCACAGACTTTCCAGCTCAGCCAGTTTTTGTTTAAGCTCAGGCTTTTTCTCGGCTTTATTAACGGCTTTACGTAAGATACGCATGACCTTTTGACTGATGTCATTTAAGACATCATGGGCATGACTGGTTTCTGTCGTGCTGCCTGCTGCGCTTAAACTGTTAGGATCGGTCAGTTCTTGTAGTAATTGTTCAAGAGTGATATTAGGATCTTTAACCAAGGGTTTCATGGCGCTGACTTCTTGTAGTGCCGCGTAAATATCTACAGGATCAAAGATTTTGAAGACGACTTTACCAATCTCATCACAGCGCCGAGTCGCGCGGCCTAACATTTGCTCAAAAAGAATACGCGAACGAACTCTGCGTAAAAATACCAGATTACAGATTTTAGGCACATCAATGCCGGTGGTAAGCAAATCAACGGTGATGGCAATGCTGGGGTATTTTTCGTTTTTATAACGTCTGATAAGTTGCGGTACTTTATCACTTTGTCCGGTGATTTTACTAACCGCTGCCTCGTTATAGCCCTCCCCGTAAAGGTCTTTAAAAGCCTGATCTAGTAGACGCTTAACCATGTCGGCGTGTAAGTCGGTGGCGCAGAAGATCATAGTTTTTTCTTCGCCGAAGGGATCGAGTTCTTGTGCTAACTGGGCGCAGATGACTTGGTTGAAGCTTTCGGTAATCACACGGCGGTTAAAGGCATCGACTTCAAAATTTAATTCATCATCTAACTCAGCCAGTTCTACCTCACCAGTTCGTGTATTAACTACGCTAACCTGTAGGCCTTTATCCAAATGAATGCCATTTTGACTGAGTAGAGTTTCATAACGGATTGGCGGTTCGTGATCAATCAGCCAATCGTCGGCTACGGCTTCACGGTAGCTGTAGGTATAAACCGGTTTGCCGAACACTTCCGTAGTATGTTTGGCGGGTGTTGCGGTCAAGCCAATTTTAACGGCATCAAAATAATCCAGTACTCGGCGATAGCTAGACAGATATTGCGCGACATCGCGCATGGCCAATTCGCCCTCGGTCATGTCTTGATCTAAGGTATATCCGCGATGAGCTTCGTCGATGATGATGCAATCATAAGCATCAATAGTCGGTGGCTGATCTGATTGAAAAATCCGTTTAACCATCGCTTGTACGGTAGCGACTTGAATGCGGGTTTCAGCTTCGGCGCTCATATCGCCTAGTAAGGCGATATTGTAGATTTTAGACAGCGGTTGATTTTGTTCTAGCGGTGCATCGTTAAAAAAATCTATGGCTTGTTCACCCAGTGCGGTGCGATCGACTAAAAATAGAATACGCTTGAATCGCTCGGTTTTTAAAAACCGATACATCAAACCGATGATGGTTCGTGTTTTTCCAGTACCCGTCGCCATCGCCAGTAAGCAGTTACTTTGCTTATTTGCCAAAGCCTGCTCTACCGCCTGTATCGCCTGTTGCTGATAGTCGCGTAGTTTAAGATAAACAAAGCTTTCTTCTTTAAGAGCCTGTTGCGCTGCTAAATGACTGCGTTTAAGGATGTCCAACAAGCCTTCGGGACTATGAAAATCATGTAGTGGTTTAGCTAAGTTTGCAAGCTCGCGTACATCACGAAACCAAGTGCCGGATTGTTCAGCTAATTGCTTAACATAGGGTCTGGCATTACAAGAATAGACGAAGGGAATTTGATAATGGCCTTCTTGGCTATCTGGCCAAGCTATGCTGCGGCCATGGAGTTGCCAAGCTGATTGCATGATAGCACTGGGTTTAAAACCACGCGCATAGCGTTCGGCTTGGGGGATTTTACCGGCAACATTGGTGTTTTCTCGTTTGGCTTCTACGACGGCAATAGGCGTTAAACCAGCAAATAATACATAGTCGGCGGCTTGTTGGCCTTGAGTCGGCCATTCGGCTATGGCTTTGTTTTTACCCTTTTCAGGGCGTGCGCCTTTTTGATAGGTGAGTAATTCGGTGTCGGCATCCCAACCCGCAGCAATAAGTTGCTGATCAATCAGGATGCGCGTTAATTCTTCGTTAAGCGTCAGTTGAGCGCTGGCTTTTTTAATAACCGCGCTGATTTTATCAGGCAGTTGTTGCTGGCTTTCAAGTTGCTCTTGCAAGACTTTGAGTCGTGCGTCAAAAGCTTTACGTTCTGCCTTTAACTGGCTTTCATGCGCTAAGGCCAAGGTCTGAAAGTCGCGCGCCTCTGTATCCATGTGTTCAGCCAACTGCACATATTCATCTTTTTCGCGGGCGACTAAGGCTATTAGTTGCTGATTGCTTTCGACCTGTACATTAGAATCTTGCAGCTTTGCTTTAAGTTGCTCAATCTGCGTATTTAATTCCCGCAGCTGTAAGCTAGGGTCTATCGGTGCGATAAAAGGGCCGGGTTTAAAGGCCGTGCCTTGTTTACCAAAAGCATGGTGATACCAAATAGCTAAGGTTCGCGCTAAACGCAAACCATCCATAGCTTCTTTGTGTTGAGTTCTGAATTGATGGGTGGCTTTATTGCCCTCGATACGCAAAGTATGAAAGAGCTCACGAATACTAGGATCGAGGCGAATGTCACGATTCAATTTAAACAGCAAATCGGCTTGTGAGGTTTTTTCGTCGAAGTCAATACCACTGCGTGCAGCTATATCTTGGGCTAAGGCTTCGCCCAGTTGACGTAGTTTGATGAGTGTTGTGTTGGGGTCGGCGGAAAATAGCTGTTCCGCAGCAAAGGCTAACTGAAAAAATACCGGATCATGTTCTGTTAAGAAATCAAAATTGCTCTTGTCGTCCATAAATCCCTCAGGGCTTAATGTTACAGCTTCATTGCTTACAAATGATATCAATATGAAGCTAGTATAGCTGAGATCAGGATTATGTTGATTACTAACTTAAAGCGGGACAGTTTCAGCGCAGACGAAAGGCTCAGGGCGAAAGATTAAGCCTAGGAGGCTAGCTACTTAGGGCGTGACAGATACTAGGTTTAACCCTTCGCCTTTTGCCCTTTGTCTGCGCTTAGGAGAACCCTGTCTAAAAGCATAGGTATCTACACAAGTAAAAGTTGCGTATAGACTAAGCCCCAGTGATGTAAATCCTGAAACTGAAGTTATAACCCCCCCCGTTGGGGCGTATTGCATACGCCCTTTTATAAGGTGTATTTTATAAGGGCGTATGCAATACGCCCCTACCCGCCTTCACCACAATGTTATCATTACTGATAAATAAAACTTGTGTAGATACCTATGGTCTAAAAGTGAACGATTAAGCTAGTGTCCCGTCTTAAATTGGTAGCCAGTATGTTTATGTGGGATAGCCAAAAACCAAGCTTAACTTAGCCTTATTACTGCCTAGCAAAGGCTTAGTCGCCTAAATAAAGGGCTTAATACGAGCTATCTAGCGCTAGATTCGGGTAGCGAGTCATTTAATTGTCAAATCTTGCGCTTAATCGTTATTTTCAGTGGGTTAATCGGAGTTATCAGTGGTTAAATCAGTCTGATGAAACATTTCATTGGGCTATCAAAGCGTTAATTGATTATTTAAAGCGCATAAAACATCAGGTTAAAGCCTTAACAAATAAAACTTAGCACTTAATCGTAGCGATGAAAGACTTAATCATGGTTTTAAAGCCTTTTTTAGCCTTATTTATAGGCTTAATCGGACTTTTTAAACGGCTGATACTTCCGATTAAACCTTAGATATCACTGGCTATTGTTTGCTAGGTCTTTTTAAGTGCTAGTTTATGCTGGCTATTGTTTACTAGGTCTTTTTAAGCGCTAGTTTGTGCGGGCTATTGTTTGCTAGGTCTTTTTAAGCACTAATTTTCGCTGGTTATCGCTCGTTAGGTCTTTTTATACGCTCGATTATGTTAATAATATCGTTCGCTAGGCTTTCAATCCATTCGATTGCTCTGTTAATCGTTTGTTATTATTTTCAATCGGTCTCATAACGCCTATTGACCTAACTATCAAAATAAGGTGATAATGACTTGCATTCATTATTCTATGCAAAGCCTTTATCATCTTATTAGCTCTGTATTTACTTGCTATTTTCTATATATACAAGTTCATTACTACTGATTTCTATTTATTAACAGCGCTTAACTACGCAAGTAGTCGACGTAACAAGGCCGTAGGTTTTGGCTTACATAATTTACCAAAGACCGTAGCACCAAAACCTATTAATTCTTCAATTGTAGTTTTTTAAAAAGGTGAACCCTATGAAAAAAGTGTTATTGAATTTCATTCAATTTCCGGTTACTGATAAAGTGAGTTTTTATCGTAATTCAGTGGCAAAAACAACGGGGAATGCTTTGTTTCCTACGCCAGAAATTTCCATGGCAGATTTAACAGCTGCACTGGATCTATTCGAGGCAGCTATTGTAGCCGCTAGTGATGGCAGTCATATCGCTATTTCTGCTCTGCATGATTGTGAATTAGCCACTGATAAGAAATTTCGAATTTTAGCCCATTATATTGACAAAATTGCCGATGGCGATGAAACGACTATTTTAAGTGCGGGTTTTCAGGCTAGTAAAGACGCAGCCACTAGAAATAAAATGCCTTTATCGGCTTATGATGGCAGTCATAGTGGCAGTGTTATATTGGACTCTAAAGCAATAGACAAAGCCGGTGCTTATATTATTCAAATTGCTGAAGGCGCGGGACCCTTTGTTGAAAGTGACTGGAGAATAGTGGCCATCGTCACTCAAGCACGATATGAAGTTACTGGTCTGATCAAAGGTAAAGTTTATAGTTTTCGCGTAGCCGCCGTGACACCCACTGGCACTACCGATTATTGTGCGCCAGTAGAAAAATTAGTAACGTAATTCATGCTATAGGTAAGTCCGCTGGTTCCCAATCTGGAACTTGGGAACCAGCACATCCTTTCTTATTTGATAGCCTAGTCAGTAATAGATATGTTATATTATAACATTATGACGACACCTATTGAGGATGATGATGTACAAAAAATTGTTATTACTGGCCGCCTCTACTAGTTTTTTTGCTTTAGCGGCCACTGCTGATGATCAAAACATTATTCAGGCAGCACCTAGTGATGAGTCAATAGTCAATTTAGAGACTGTCGTGGTCAGCTCCAGTTTTGCACCCAAAGTTTCAGCCTCTCCTTTGCCAGCAACCCAGTTATCAGGTGATGAGTTAACCTTGAAAATGGGCAACACTATTGGCGACACCTTAAAACAAGAACTCGGCATCAGTAGTCAATCTTTTGGTCCTGGTGTCGGCACACCAGTAATTCGCGGCCAAAGTGGGCCTAGAGTTAAAGTGTTGGAAAATGGCATAGGCAGTAGCGATGTTTCTCAATTAAGTCCAGATCATGCCAGTAGTATTGATCCATCTATGGCCGAGAGCATTGATGTGTTACGAGGCCCTGCGACCTTGCGCTATGGCAGTGGCATCATAGGCGGCGTGGTTAATGTTATCGACAATCGTATCCCTACGCACTTATATACTAAGCCGGTTAATGTGGTGTTTGATCAGCGCCTGGATTCGGCCACTAACGAATCCAGCTCTGCTTTGAAAACAGAAGGTAGCAAAGGCCATTGGGCTTATCATTTAGATGGATTGGTGCGTGAGCGCGGCGATATGTCTATCGCAGGCTCTGCCATAGATATCCCTAAAGCACAGGCACTCGATCCTACTTTGACTGTGGTTAATAATGGCCATGGCACGCTAGCCAATACCTTTTCAGAAGCATTTAACGGTGCAGCGGGCGCCTCTTATATTAATGATAAAGGCTTTGTAGGGCTGGGGTTTAATCAGTCACATAATAATTATGGCATTGCGCCTGATGGTGGAACCTTTAGCTCTAATGGCATAGCCTATGCAAACCCTAATGTTCGTATTGATCAACGCCAAAATAAATATGATTTTAAGAGCGAATTAAATCAGCCTTTTAGTTTTGCCGAAAAAGTCGCTATGCGTTTTGGTTATACCGATTATTATCATACTGAACTTAATGGTGGTGTGCCGGGTATTCCTTATAGCCCAGGCACGGCCTTTAGTAATAAAACCTATGAAGGTCGCCTCGAGTTAACGCATAAAGATATCGGACCCTTTAAAGGCAGCGTTGGCTTTCAAGCGACCTCTAGTCAATTTGCGGCTTTCAATTTTCCATCTGGGGGCGTGCCTAGTGCTGATCTTGCATCACTTGATAGCGCACCGACTCTTACTGTACCGGCCACCCAAACCAACAGTTTTGGTGTATTTGGTTTAGAGTCTGTTAATGTGGGTTCTATGCTCTATCAAGCAGGACTGCGCGTTGAAGACTCAGCATTGATACCGACGCTGAGCACTGGCTATATTGCCCCCTTAGCTAGCAGAGTTAACTCAAATTATAATTACACGCCGGTCAGTGCCTCAGTATCGGCCTTATGGACCTTGGATAAAAGCAATAGTTTTAATATGGGCCTTACTCGCTCGCAACGTGCGCCACAAGTCCAAGAGTTATTCTCGAATGGTTTTCACGATGCCACACGTAGTTATGAATTAGGTGATCCTAATCTGCAAATGGAAACCTCTTATAACTTAGATTTAGGTTATAAGTTTAAAGCTCATGGCGTGCGAGGCGAACTCGATTTGTTTAATAACTGGGCTAACGATTATATTTACCAACAACGCACTGGGAACTTTGTGCCCCCCGGCTTTGTAGTCACAGCAAATTCGCAAACTTTAAACAATGCACAATGTTTAGCGGCCTCCCCTACTGCCGCATGTACTCCTGTTACTGGCAGTATGCAGGCCGATGCTATTTTTAGAGGTTACGAAACTAAGCTGGTATTCCCTGTCATGGAAAACCGCCATGGTATAGTTGATCTAACCTTGTTTAGCGATTACACCCGAGGTCAGTTTGTTAATGGCGCAGGTAATGTGCCACGCTTACCACCGTTACGCTTTGGCTTGCAATGGGATTATAGTCAACAACAGTGGTCCGGTAATGTACGCTTTACCCGCGCTCAAGCTCAAAATGATGTTGGCACGAATGATACGGCAACCGCCGGTTATTATTTATTAACCATGGGCGGCGAGTATCAAATTAAGCGCTATCATGACACTCATATTATGATTTATTTAAAAGGCAACAACCTGCTAAACGAAAACATTCGTAATTCAGTGTCTTATTTACGCAATTTTTCACCTGAACCCGGGCGCGGCGCGCAGTTGGGTATTAAAATCACTTATTGATGCGCTATGTATCATTCGAGACCAGTAGATTTTATTAAAATAGCTTACTCGCCACCTAAAAACCCAAGTTGTCGCCAAGACTCATAACTCACCAATGCCACGGTATTTGATAAATTCATACTGCGATTATTGGGATGCATAGGTATTCTTAATTGTTGCTCTGCGGGTAAAGACTCATGAATATAACTGGGTAGCCCGGCTGTTTCAGATCCAAACAACAAAACATCACCCGATTGATACTCTATGTTGGTATAGAGATTGGTGCCTTTTGTAGTAATAGCTAAGATTCGATTACCCTGCATCGCGAGTAAGAAGGCTTGGTAATCTGGGTATCGGCTAATCTTAGCCAAATCAAAATAATCTAGCCCTGAACGACGTAAGTTTTTTTCTTCAAAATCAAAGCCCAATGGCTCTATCAGATGTAAATGATAGCCGTTATTGGCAGTCAGACGAATAATATTGCCTGTGTTTTGCGGAATCTTAGGTTCATATAGTGCAATATTTAACATATTTTTGTTTCAGGGTCTTTAAGGTAAGCTGTAGTTATTAGTAAAATCAACTTGAGGATAAACTATTTGTTAATCGAAACAAGCTTTAAAGCGGCATGGTGGTTAAAGAACCCTCATTTACAAACTTTATATCCGGCTTTACTCAGATCCAAATCAGCATTAGCTTTACGTCGTGAGCGCTTAATAACACCTGACCAAGATTTTATTGATCTGGATTGGTATGGTGAAGACCATCAACCCTTAGTTATTTTATTACATGGCTTATCGGGTAGCTCTCAATCTAGTTACATTGTTGGCTTACAACGCTCATTATCAAATAATGGTTTTCGTAGTGTTGTTTTAAATTTTCGAGGCTGCAGTGGTGAATATAACCATACCGCCCGCTGCTATCATTCGGGTGAAACCGAAGATATACATTTCCTTTATCAGACATTACGACAAAGAGAGCCCAATACGCCTATGGCCGCTATCGGCTTTTCTTTAGGGGGCAATGTATTGCTGAAATGGTTAGGTGAACAGACTACTCAGTCATCATTATTTGCCGCTGTCGCCGTTTCTGTGCCTTTTTTGTTAAATGCTTGCGCAACTAAATTGGATCAAGGCTTTTCTAAAGTTTATCGCAGACATTTACTAGATGAGCTAAAAGACTATATTCGAGAAAAACATCATTATTTACTGCACATCAATGAACATGGGGAGGCGAATAAGCTTGCCCAACTTGGTGATTTATCTGACATCAACTCGTTTTGGCAATACGATAATCGAGTCGTTGCAAAACTACATGGTTTTAAAAACAGCTTAGATTATTATCAGCGCTCAAGTTCTCGGCAATTTCTTAAAGCCATAACGGTGCCTACTTTGTTAATCCAAGCGATTGATGATCCTTTTATGACCGAGTCCGTCATTCCAAGCTTAGACGAATTATCTTCCTGTGTACATCTAGAGCAGACACCTAAAGGTGGTCATGTGGGCTTTATAATGGGCAACAATCCTTTTAAGCCCAGTTATTGGTTAGATCAGCGCATACCTGAGTTTTTAGTATTACAGGCAAAACTCTGTAAGCAATAAATTCATGTGATTCAACTATTGTTAACTATCAACTTATGATATGATTAGCGACTTTTATCGTTGAGACTGTAATAAATGGCCAAAGAAGATCAGATTGAAATGGAAGGCAAGGTAATTGACACGCTTCCTAATACTATGTTCCGTGTCGAACTTGAAAACGGTCACGTTGTGACTGCTCACATTTCAGGAAAAATGCGCAAACATTATATCCGTATATTAACGGGCGATAGTGTTAAAGTTGAAATGACGCCTTATGATTTAAGTAAAGGTCGCATTACTTTCCGTATGCGCTAATACTCTACCATCTCACGATGGCTACTCCTTTTAAGGAGTAACCTCGACATCAATTTATAGATTTCCGTAAGTTTTCTAATAACTATTAAGTTCAACTGAGTTGCCGTATTAAAAATCGGCCTCAGAAACAAGCTCTTCATTGCTTTCTATTGCAAAACATACTTCGTCTTTTTCTATGTAAATTCTGACATGACCACCCTTGGTCAACTTGCCAAACAGCAAGTCATTAGCCAAAGGTTTCTTGATTTTTTCTTGGATTAAGCGCGCCATAGGTCTCGCACCCATCTTGGTATCACAACCATTTTCAGCTAGCCATAATCGAGCATCAGAACCCAAGACTAATGTCACATGCTTTTCGCTAAGCATAGCCTCTAACTCAAAAATAAATTTATCAACCACAGAACCTACAACCGATATATCTAAGGGCTTAAATTGAATAATCGCATCTAAACGGTTTCGAAATTCTGGACTAAAGCCTTTTTCTATAATTTTCATACTGTCGGTCGCATGATCTTGCTGAGTAAAGCCCATAGTGGCACGACTTCCCTCTTCTGCGCCGGCATTGGTGGTCATGACTAAAATAATATTGCGGAAATCCGCTTTACGTCCATTATTGTCGGTCAAGGAACCATGATCCATAACTTGCAATAATAAATTAAAGACATCTGGATGCGCCTTTTCTAACTCATCCAGCAATAAAACGGCATGAGGATGCTTATTGACCTGCTCAGTCAATAAACCACCTTGATCAAAGCCAACATATCCAGGTGGCGCACCAATAAGCCTAGATACAGTATGTCGCTCCATATATTCCGACATATCAAAACGTATTAATTCTACGCCTAATACTTTGGCCAATTGCCTAGTGACTTCGGTTTTGCCTACACCGGTTGGACCTGCGAATATAAATGAGCCGATGGTCTTTTGAGCATCTCTTAAGCCGGCACGAGATAGCTTTATAGCCGAGGCTAAAGCGGAAATAGCTTCATCTTGACCAAACACCAGCATTTTCAAGTTTTTCTCAAGATTAGCGAGCTTATCAATATCATTAGAAGACACTGATCTTGCTGGCACTCTAGCAATTTTTGAAACGATATCTTCAATTTCTGCGACATCGATTTCTTCTTTACGCATTTCCACTGTCGCCATACGCTGCTTTGCACCGGCTTCATCAATTACATCAATGGCTTTGTCAGGTAAATGTCTATCTGTAATATAGCGATCTGATAATTCAGCAGCCACACGTAACGCTTCAGCAGAATATCTCACATTATGATGTTCTTCAAAGCGCGATTTAAGGCCCTTTAGAATCAAAATGGTATCTTCTACTGAGGGCTCTAAAACATCAATCTTTTGAAATCTACGTGCCAAAGCATGATCTTTTTCAAATATGCCACGATATTCCTGATACGTAGTTGAGCCTATACAGCGCAACTGGCCAGAAGCTAACGAGGGCTTAATCAAGTTAGAAGCATCCATGACGCCACCTGAAGCCGATCCGGCGCCAATAATGGTATGAATCTCATCGATAAACAATATAAAATCTGGCTCTTTTTTAAGCTGATTCATTAAGGCTTTAAGGCGCTTTTCAAAATCACCACGATATTTAGTGCCTGCGACCAATGCACCTAAGTCCAAAGAATAAATCACACTATTCATTAAAATGTCAGGCACTTCTTTATCAACAATTCTTTTTGCCAAGCCTTCTGCAATGGCTGTTTTGCCAACACCCGCCTCGCCGACTAACAAAGGATTATTTTTACGACGTCGACAAAGGGTTTGAATGGTGCGCTCAAGCTCAAGCTCTCTACCAATCAAAGGATCAATACGCCCCTGCAACGCTTCTTCATTAAGATTTGTGGTGTACTTTTCTAAAGGACTACCTGCCTCGCTATCTGCTCCTGCAGATTCAGATGATGATTCTTTTGAAGCACTATGATCTTGATCTATTTTTGAAATGCCATGCGCAAGATAATTAACTACATCCAAACGCGAGACATCTTGTTTGTTCAATAGATATACGGCATGAGAATCTTGCTCACTAAACAAAGCCACAAATAAATTAGCGCCGGTCACTTCTTTCTTATCAGAAGCCTGAACATGAAAAACGGCTCGCTGCAACACTCGCTGAAAACCTAAGGTAGGCTGCGTTTCACGCTCGATACCTAAGGGGATCAATGAAATAGTGTCATCAATAAAAAACACTAATTGTTCGCGTAATATGCCAAGATCGCAACCACAGGCTTTCATAATGTCTTCTGCGGAACTATTATCAAGTAATGCTAACAACAAATGCTCAACCGTAATAAATTCATGACGATTATCATGCGCGTCTTTAAAGGCAGTATTTAAGGTAACTTCAAGCTCTTTACTTAACATATGCGTTCCTAATTAAATAATTTCCATCGAACACATTAACGGGTGCTGATAGCTTCGTGAATATTCATTGACTATATAGACCTTAGTCTCAGCCACATCTTTACTATATGTTCCGCAAACGCCTACCCCTTGGGTATGTATTTGCAGCATCACTTGAGTGGCTTTTTGCTCAGACATAGCAAAAAAATCCATTAAAATCTCAATGACAAAATCCATGGGCGTAAAGTCATCATTTAGTAAAATGACTTTATACAAAGGAGGTTTTTTTAGTTTTGGTTTAGCATCTTGGATCGCTACCCCATCATCACTATCTTGGTACGGTTCGAAATCGGACATAAATTAAGTAAATAAACAAATGACTCTAAGCATTTAACATGCTGACAATGGTAGAGTATTTCAAGCCTATGTAAATAATAAATTTCAATGGTTTATGGTTATACCTAAAACTAAATATTCTGCTTGAGTAATAAATAGACTTAATAGATCCATTTTTACCAACATAAGTTACTTTAATCTAGTAACATATTATTTTTTATTATCAGTCGGAAATCATCAATGGTTTGGAAACCTCACGTTACTGTTGCCGCTATCATCCAGCAAGACAATCGTTTTTTGCTCGTAGAAGAAGAGACAGCGCATGGGCTACAATTTAATCAACCTGCAGGCCATTTAGAAGAAAATGAAGATTTAATAGCCGCTGTCTGTCGCGAAACTTTGGAAGAAACCGCTTGGATGTTCGAACCTGAACATATTATTTCTCTACAACTTTGGCGAAAAAATCTTGAATCTCCAACGTTTCTTCGCGTTTGCTTTTCCGGTCACTGTCATAGTCATAACTCTAAGCAAAAGTTGGATGATGGCATCGTTGCAACTCACTGGCTTACTCGCGATGAAATCGCAGCACAGCAACATCGCTTGCGTAGTCCTCTAGTCTTGACTAGCGTAGATGAATATCTCAGTGGGCAACGCCACCCTTTATCTATATTAAAAGCATTCCTAGCTTCAAATGATGAGTAAAAATATAATTGTCGGCATGTCTGGCGGCGTTGATTCTTCAGTCACTGCTTTAGAACTTTTAGAACAAGGCCATCAAGTCAGCGGCTTATTCATGAAGAACTGGGAAGAAGACGAAGGCACTGAATATTGTACCGCTATGGAAGACCTTGCTGACGCACAACAAGTTTGCGACAAATTGGGTATCACACTAAAAACGGTTAACTTTGCCGCTGAATACTGGGATGAAGTATTTGAAGTCTTTTTATCTGAATTCAAAGCTGGGCGCACCCCTAATCCAGACATACTTTGTAATAAGCATGTTAAATTCAAAGCCTTTCTAAATTATGCTATTGAAGATTTAGGTGCTGATTACATAGCAACTGGGCACTATGCTCGCGTCGCTGAAAAAAATGACAAATTTTTCTTATTAAAAGGTCTAGACCCTAATAAGGAACAAAGTTATTTCCTATATACCCTAGGACAAAAAGCTTTATCAAAAACACTCTTTCCAATTGGTCATTTGCATAAACCAGAAATTCGAGCTTTAGCAAAAAAAGCAGGTTTTGATAATCATAAGAAAAAAGATAGTACTGGCATTTGCTTTATCGGTGAGCGTAAATTTAATGAATTTTTGCAACGTTACTTACCAACACAGCCCGGCGAAATGGTTACCCCAGAAGGCCAATACATAGGTAAACATCAAGGCTTAATGTATTACACTTTAGGGCAACGTCAAGGATTAGGCGTTGGTGGTGTAAAGAATGCACCTGATGAACCTTGGTATGTACTAGATAAGGATTTGGAAAACAATAGATTGATCATTGGGCAAGGTCATGATCATCCACTTATGTTACATAACACCCTAGAAGCTAATCAACTTGACTGGTGTAGCAATCAAGCCTTAACTGAAACCATCCTATGTACTGCCAAAACTCGCTATAGACAAGCTGACCAAGCCTGCCAAGTCATCCCTATTGGCAATGACCGCTGTCGCGTGATATTTGAGCTACCGCAACGAGCTATTACTCCTGGACAATCAGTTGTTTTTTATCAAGATGAAGTGTGTTTGGGTGGCGGCATTATCGAATGTAAATCAAACAGCTATTAATCAGCTGCTAATAAAAACGGCCTACCAAAAATTTAACACAATAGAAACCAATAAATTGTTAACGTTATTTACGTATAAATTAAACAACTAAAGCTAGAGTATTTTAGGTTCATGAGCGTAAAATAGCGGCCGTATCTCCTGCAGTATTCGAGAGTGTGCTGGGTGTTTCCTGAACCTGTTTTTACCCCGGGGACGAAATCCGCTATTGGTGTGTATGCCCGTTTTATACGGGAAACCTAATTTAACGGTTACGTGCCCACTTGAACCTCCGGTTCAAGGACGAAAGCATATAACGATACAGGTGGGAGATGCGACACAACACCCGATTTATCTTCTTGTTCTACCCAAACCTTACTATCATTTTAACCCTTGATGTAAGCATCAACAAAAGTCCCGTAAGTATTAACATTTCCTAGTTTTAAAAACATATAAGCCAAATAAACACCCACATCCTCCTGCTGACTTCAACTTATTTAATAAAAACCATGCTTCTCAAGCATGACGATGCCGACTTATTTATGTATAATAGTCAGCATTTTGTAAGCAACCTAGACGCTACTCATTCCACAAATACACTTAGATGATGAGGTAATAAATGGTATCACTAGAAACGCCAGTCTGTGACTTTGGCACAAAAGCAATTGACTTTACCTTGCCCGGCGTTGACGGTCGCACTTGGTCGCTACAAGAATGTATGGGTGAAAAAGGCTTGTTGATTATGTTTATCTGCAATCATTGCCCCTATGTTAAGGCTGTGCAAGATAGAATCGTTAGAGATGCCTTAGAACTTAAACAATTCGGCATTGCGTCTGTTGCTATTATGTCTAATGATCCAACTGACTACCCAGACGATTCATTTGAGAACATGAAGCTATTCGCCCAACGCATGAATTTTAGCTTTCCTTATTTATTTGATGAAAGCCAAGCAATAGCTAAACAGTATGGTGCCGTCTGTACACCCGATTTTTTTGGCTATAATGCCAACTTTGAATTGCAATACCGTGGTCGACTTGATGCTAGTCGCAAAGAGACTGCACCACCCGACACCCGACGTGATTTATTTGAAGCTATGAAACTTATAGCCCAAACCGGCCAAGGGCCAAAAGACCAAATCCCTAGTATGGGTTGTTCCATCAAATGGAAATAAGCACCACAGCATTAAGCTGAAAAACTTTACATTACAAACACACCGAGAGCATAAAATATGTCGATACAAAGAATGGTTGATCTGGATTTATCAGGAAAACGTGTATTAATTCGCCAGGACTTAAACGTACCCGTCAAAAACGGCGTTGTTACTAGCGATCTTCGTATACAAGCCAGTGTCCCAACCATTGAAATAGCTTTAGCTGCGGGCGCTGCAGTTATGCTTTTATCTCACTTAGGTCGACCTGTTGAAGGTCAATATGATGAAGCTTCTTCTTTAAAGCCTGTCGCTGATCAATTAGCCAAGTTGCTTGGAAAACCGGTTCGCTTAGAAAAAGATTGGCTAGAAGGCATTACTATCGCGCCAGGTGAAGTTGTACTGTGTGAAAACGTACGCTTTAATACTGGCGAAGAAAAAAACAGCGATGTTTTAGGACAAAAAATGGCGGCCTTATGTGACATCTTTGTTATGGATGCCTTTGGTACTGCACATAGAGCTCAAGCATCAACTCACAGTGTTGCAAAATTTGCACCTATTGCTTGCGCAGGCCCTTTATTAGCAAGTGAACTTGATGCGCTAGGCAAAGCACTTGAAACACCCGCCAAACCTTTGGTTGCTATTGTCGGGGGATCTAAAGTTTCTACTAAATTAACAGTATTAGAGTCGCTTTCAGAAAAAGTAGACCAGCTCATCGTTGGCGGTGGCATTGCCAATACTTTTATTGCCGCTGCTGGATTTCCAGTCGGCAAATCGCTATATGAAGCTGATTTAATACCCGAAGCACAGCGCTTAATTGCAGCTGCAAAAAAAGCAGGTTCAGATATTCCAATTCCTGTTGATGTAGTTTGCGCGAAAGAATTTTCTGATACTGCAATCGCTACCATTAAGAAGGTTGCCGATGTAGAAGACGATGATTTAATTTTGGACATAGGTCCTGATACTGCAAAACTATATGCTGAATTAATAAAGTCTGCTGGCACTATCGTTTGGAATGGTCCTGTAGGTGTTTTTGAAATTGAGCAATTTAGTCATGGCACTCAAACATTGGCGACAGCAATTGCCGAAAGTAGTGCTTTTTCTATTGCCGGCGGTGGTGATACGCTTGCCGCTATCGATAAATATAATATTAATGACAAGGTTTCTTATACCTCTACGGGCGGCGGAGCTTTTCTTGAATTTCTTGAAGGCAAAGAACTTCCTGCAGTGGCTATATTAAAATCACGCAGCTAAAAATATCACTCAGTGAGGTAGCAGCGGCTGAAATCTTTGACCCATTCAGATTTTAGCCGCTATCAGAATAAAGCTGTATCAGTTTTACACCTTGACCTCGCAGTCTGTACCTTGTACCTTAGATCCCTATTTGTCTGCGCAACAGACAGATAACTTTTCACTTACCTAGGTTTAAAAATGGCAAGAATTACCATCGAAGATTGTTTAGAACACGTAGAAAACCGTTTCAAATTGGTACTATTGGCGAGCACAAGAGCACGCCAACTAAGTCATGGAGCAACTGAGTTTTTGCCACGCGGCAAAGATAAAGATACCGTTCTTGCCTTGCGCGAAATAGCAGCTGGACACGTTACGACCGAAAATATCAATTTACTACACCGAGTCGGCGAAAGCCATGACCACAACCCAATGTTCTAACTATCGCTAACTATGTCGAAAATAGACGTTGCCGTCACTCAAAATGGACTTCAGGATGAACTGATTTCGCGTTTATGTGTCGCCTTATCCGTCTATTTAGACCCTGCTCAGGTTAACGATTGCATACGTGCTTATGAATTTAGCGCAGATGCACATCTAGGGCAATATCGTAAAAGTGGTGAAGCCTATATATGTCACCCTGTTTCCGTCGCCATCACGCTTGCCGAGATGCGCATGGATGCTAGTGGCATTATGGCTGCCATTTTGCATGATGTCATTGAAGACACCCCCATCACTAAAAAAGATATCACCCAACTATTCAGCATAGAAGTTGCTGAACTGGTTGATGGTGTTACAAAGCTAACTAAAATCGACGGAAGATCTCAAAGTCGCGCTGAAACTCAGGCAGAAAATGTTCGCAAGATGTTTTTGGCTATGGGTAAAGATTTACGTGTCATTTTAGTCAAACTAGCTGACCGCCTCCATAACATGCAAACCTTGGGCAGTATGCCTTCGGAAAAAAAATGTCGTATTGCTCGTGAAACCCTAGATATTTATGCACCGATTGCTAATCGATTAGGCATGAATAAAATCAGACATAAGCTAGAAGAGTTAAGTTTTGAAGCTATGTATCCTATGCGTCATAGGGTATTAACTAAGGCTATAAAAAAAGCCAGAGGCAACCGCAGTAAAATCATCAACACTATTGAAAGCACAATTACTAAACGTTTAGAACAGGCGAGTCTACCCTGTGAAGTATCAGGACGAGAAAAGAATATTTACAGTATTTATCAAAAAATGCTGATTAAAAAACTATCCTTAGCATCGGTGTTTGATGTTTATGCTTTTCGAGTTTTTTGTGACACTGTTGATTCTTGTTATCGTGTCCTAGGTATTATTCATAACTTATATAAGCCGATTCCCGGTCGATTTAAAGATTATATTGCATTGCCCAAAGCTAATGGCTATCAATCATTACACAGTATTGTTATCGGCCCTTATGGCGTACCCATTGAGATTCAAATTCGTACCCACGAAATGCACCGTATGGCAGAATCTGGTATTGCGGCTCATTGGCTTTACAAATCCGATGACGATAAATCTGAAAAATTTCAGATTCGTGCCAATGAATGGTTAAGAGATTTATTAGAAATACAAAAATCAGCAGGTGATTCTCTTGAGTTTATTGATAATTTAAAAGTTGATTTGTTTCCACAGGAAGTTTTTGTTTTCACCCCTAAGGGTAAAATTATTAAAATTTCCCGTGGTGCAACTCTAATTGATTTTGCCTATGCCGTACATACCGACATTGGCAATGCTTGTATTTCTGCTCGCATAGACAAGCAATTGGCACCGTTACAAACGAAATTAGAAAACGGCATGACCGTTGAAATCCTTACGGCTCCTTGGGCAAGACCTAATCCACAGTGGCTTAATTATGTGACCACCGTAAAAGCTCGCACCAGTATCCGAAACTATCTTAAGCATTTTAAACAGCAAGAAGCAATTAGCTTAGGTAGACGCTTACTGGAAAAAGAATTAAAAACCCTGAATATACACCTAGAAAATATCGATTCAGATAGAATTAAAGCCCTACTAAAAATCTTAGAACTTTCAAGCATTAATGAGTTACTAGAAGATATTGGTCTAGGTAATAAAATGCCCTTTTTAATCGCTAAACAACTCACGCAAAGTGATATCAATGCGCATATTAAATTGAATGATCATGATAATGCCCAGCAAACGCCTTTAATTATAAAAGGCACAGAAGGAATGGTTATTACCCTAGCTAAATGCTGCAGACCTATCCCTGGCGACCATATCATTGGCTATTTTAATCCAGGTAAAGGCATCGTTGTTCATCACCACGAATGTCGAAATCGCGCAGTAACGCGCAAAAAACACACTAACTGGTTAGATGTTGAATGGAGCCATGAAATCGCCGATGATTTTTCCACAGAACTACGCATAGAAATACTTAATCAACGAGGTGCCTTGGCTACGTTGGCCTCAACCATTTCTGACCAAGCATCAAACATTGAAAATGTCACAGTTGTCGACCAAGATGATAGTGTTTGTGTTGATTTAATTATTCTGACCGTTAAAGATCGCGTGCATTTAGCAAAAATCATGAGGCGTTTAAAAGAATTATCTATCGTCTTAAAAATAACCCGAGTTAAAGGCTAAGCGCACGCAATAAAGCTTACATCAAAGGCAATAATTCATTCAAAATAAGGCCATTAGTCGCTAAGATTTGTTTAGGAAAAACACCTGCATTACCTTGGAAATCTGTCAGTGTTGCTCCAGCTTCCTTGGCAATTAAAGCACCGGCAGCAACATCATACAAATTAAGCTCCTGCTCCCAAAAAGCATCGACTTGCCCATCTGCGACCAAACACAAATCCACTGCTGCTGAACCAAATCGACGCTGTCCCGTGGTGTTTTGAGCAATTTTAGCAAATCGCTGTAAATTATTATCTTCCAAATAAGATCTTAAACAGGCAAATCCAGTCGCAACCATAGACTCAGCTAAATTATCGACGGAAGAAACACTAATAACTCGTCCGTTTTTACTAGCGCCTTTACCCTGCTCCGCACAATAAAAATCATTTAAGGCAGGGGCATACACTGCACCCATTATCAATTCTTGATTAATTTCTAAAGCGACACTAATCGCCCAAAAATATTGACCCCGTGAAAATGAATGCGTGCCATCAATAGGATCAACAATCCAACGATTAGTCTGATTGTCACTTTGACCGCTTTCTTCCCCCCAAAAACCATACTCTGGATACTTTTCAGTCAGCGTCTTTTTTAAAAATTCTTCAACGGCAACATCTGCGGCGGTAACAAAGTCCCTAGGACTTTTTTTGTTGACTTCAACATTCTTCAAATCATTAAAATACGTTAAAGCAATCGTTCCTGCTTCACGAACTATATCTTCAAGCAGAGCAAGTGTAATGGACATCTAGATTAACCTTAAATGAAAAAACTTAATTATACGGCAAGGTACATTAAATCGTTGAAGACTGACTCAAATTTAAAGCCCCTCGTACATATCCCTTATTAATACATTGCACAAAGCTATTCGACTAATGGGTATGATTTTCACATCGAAATTAAATATTTAGAGCGTCGGCAATCGAACCGCCATAACGTCGCACATAGCATGATGCAATACGGCATTTACGGTAGAACCCAATAACAGAGCTAAACCGTGGCGACCATGAGATCCTAATACTATTAAATCAGCTTGTTGTTCATTAGCGAAAACAATAATTTCTTGCTTTGGAAGCCCCCAAACCAAACGCTGTTGATCAACAGACACTCCCAAATACCCACCTAATTGCTTTAACTTAGCTTTTTCAACTTCCAGTAAATCATAGCCTGAATCGTCATTTAATTCGATAACCGTGCCATAGTTTGTATCTGGCATGGGGATATTATCCAAGACATGAATAATACTTAGTTTAGACTGATATTTATAAGCTAAAGACTTTGCTTTTTCTGCTACATAATCGCAGCGCTCTGAAAAATCTACGGCCAGTAGAATATGTTGGTATTCATTCATTGACACCACCTCTATTAACAAAAAAAAAATTTTAGGGACTTGTAGACCCAACACCTAGTGCAATTTTATAGTTGTAACTATCCAAGCCTAATAAATAAGCAGCAGCTAAAATCACTACCCTCATCGACAAAGCCATTAAATAGCCAGCCATCTAAAACTCGTAAAAACTATTTATATCCAACATTATCGGTATTGTTAAAATACCTAAAGCTTAGCTATAAGTCATTATAATTCATTTAATAATCAGAAGAGTTATGCTAAAGTTCACGCTGTCATGTAACTCATTTTAGAAGCATTTTATCTATATAGTTGCAGACCTAATAAAAATAACTATAACGAGGTTTACATTATATGAAATTATTAAAAAGCACTGTTGTTGCAACCACGCTAGCACTATCTTTAGGATCTTTTTCGGCTACTGCAGACGTTTGTTTAGGTATGGCTTGCATGTACAACAGAATGACGGCAGCAGAAGGCATAGATGCTACTATCGTTCAAGTCAATGAAGCCATGAAAGCTATCACGAGTAAGTCTGGCGAAGAAGCCATTATAGATAATATCAAAGAAGCATTAGCAACCAGCAAAGAAATCAATGCTAATGATAAAGTTGACCGCAATCGTAATCGCGCGAATGATTCTTTAAAGAAAGCCCGCAGTGCTGTAAAAGAGGGCGATATGACTAAAGCAACAGAACTATTAAAAGAAGCTGAGGATCGTTTTGCAGGCCTTAAATCCATGATCGACTTAACCCAAGCTGATAGAGTTTCACAACAAACTAACATGCTCAATCGTATTTTAGACACTCCTGATCCTTCTGCTGGAGCCCGTAAATAAAAATAGTAAACCATTGCCAGAGTAAACTTAAATGACAGGTTTATTCTGGTTCTGATTGCGGAGATTACCCTCAGTATATCAAATGTTGAATTTCAAACACTTCACCCTCTGTCGACTATTCGACTTAATCGGCTTGATCTCTGACCTATCCTGTAAACTGTTTGCCTTAGCATCAGTATTCTTTCATACATTCTGTTAGCTTTTCACTCTGACGCCGAATTACTTAATTCTATTAGCCCAGTTGCTGACTTAAATAATTAAAGTTCAGATAAAGCTAAAATTATTGCCGCTCTAAAGATACTCAGAATAATTGATGAGCAACTAAAAACCAGCCTACCCTCAATACCATCATGACTTAAGTTAACAACAGCCACCATCAAATTCCATATCAACGAGTACAATTAAGGTATTTATGCGATAATGTTCAGCTTTTACACTCATGCTAGTTTTCCGTTCAGTTAACGGAATATCATGAATAGTAATGTCAACTCAATTTAAGATAAGTCATGCAAGCTATGAACCTAGATGACCAAAAACTACGCGAATTAGGTTTAGCGGTTATTAGTGTAGAAGCTCAAGCCATTTCTGCGCTTGCTGAACAAATTAATGATGATTTTGTTACGGCCTGTAAACTACTCTTTGCCTGTGAAGGTCGAGTTGTCGTTATTGGCATGGGTAAATCAGGCCATATAGCTGGAAAGATAGCCGCAACCCTTGCAAGCACAGGAACACCGGCTTTCTTTGTGCATCCTGGAGAGGCTAGTCATGGTGATTTAGGCATGATTACTCGACACGATGTCGTATTAGCCTTATCCAACTCTGGTGAAACTGAAGAAATCGTCAGAATTTTACCTTTGATTAAACGTTTGGGAGTACCACTCATCGCAATGACGGGTAATCCTGCATCAACCTTGAGCAATATTTCTACTGTCCATCTTAATGTTGCTGTTGAACAAGAGGCCTGTCCTCTAGGGCTTGCTCCCACTTCTAGTACGACTGCCGCACTTGTGATGGGCGATGCTTTGGCTGTGTCACTACTTGATGCTAGAGGTTTTACCCGTGACGACTTTGCCTTGTCTCATCCCGGTGGCAGCTTAGGCAGGCGACTCTTATTAAGAGTCAGTGATATTATGCATTGCGATGATGAGATGCCCTCTGTGCCTGCTACGGCCCTGATAGGGAGTGCTTTGTTGGAAATGACCGAGAAGAAACTGGGTATGACCGCTATCGTCAATGAGAGTAATCGAGTTATCGGCATTTATACTGATGGCGATTTAAGACGTACGTTGGCCAGAAATATTGATATTCAGAATACAACTATTAGTGAAGTGATGACACCTCAATGTGCACTTATCTCAGCCAATATTCTTGCCGCCGAAGCCATGCAGATCATGGAACAGAAAAAGATTAATGCCTTAATTGTTGTTGATGAGCAAAATATTGCCGTGGGCGCTTTAAATATGCATGATTTAATAAGGGCAGGCATCGTATGATGATAAGCATCCATGATATGCAGCCTATTATCGATAAAGCTAAAAAACTGAAATTATTAATACTGGATGTTGATGGCGTATTAACTGATGGAAAGCTATTTTTTGATAATGAAGGTAATGAGTACAAATCATTCCATGCACGAGATGGACACGGCATTAAGCTATTACGCCAAACAGGTGTTGAAGTTGCTGTTATTTCAGGACGCAAATCAAATTCAGTCGCATTAAGAATGAAAAGTTTAGGTATTGAGCATGTTTATCAAGGCCATGAAGATAAACGCGCTGCTTTTAACGAACTACTGATCAAAGTGGGTGTCACGCCAGAACAAGTGGCTCATGTGGGTGATGATTTACTTGATTTACCTATCATGACGCGAGTAGGTCTTGCTATTGCCGTTAATGACGCAAACTTTGCTGTTATAAAACATGCCGACTGGTGTACGTCAGCATTAGGCGGTAATGGTGCTGTGCGTGAAGTCTGCGACTTTATTTTGCAAGCACAGGGACATTTTGATGAAGTACTAAATACTTATCTAAAATGACATTACAAGAAAATAAATTTTATCTTTATATCGCGATTGTTACTTTACTAAGTTGGCTTATGCTTAGAATGACTGGCATGATTGATATACACAATATTCAAGCACCTGCGCATAGCCCTGATTATTCCAGTAAAGGCTATACAAAGTGGGAAATGAATGAGTTTGGTGCTCTTAAAAAAAAGGTGCTGGCTGATGAAATGATTCATTACAGTGATGATGGTACTACTCACATGACCTCACCTATCATGACATTTATTAATGCTAATGCAATGACACCTCCCTGGGTTGTTAAATCAGAAACGGGTATTTTATCCAGTGACGGCAAAGACTTATCACTTAATGGCAAAGTGGTTATTGATAGAATAAAAGCAGACGGTGTCAGTCCTCTTAGGATTAATACCAGTGAATTAAAAGTAAAGCCAGAAACAAATTATGCAGAAACGGTTGAATGGGCAGAGTTAATTAGCGAACTCAATATAACCACTGGCATAGGCATGAACTTAACTTTTACTGATCCTGTTCATTTACAATTACTTGCTAATGTAAAAGGAAGCTATGAAAAAAAATAAACCATTCACCCTCTTTTACTACATTGCATTAGTTATGATGTTTCTAAGTTGCAATGCGCTTGCTTTAGAAACAGATGCAGAACAACCTATAACAATTGATTCAAATACCGCCACTTATGATGATCTTAGCGCTACTAGCACTTATATCGGTAACGTCGTCTCGGTTCAAGGTAGTATCGTTGTTCACTCTGATAAGTTAGTCGTATATTTTGTTGATGGTGACGCTGAAAAATTGGTTTTTACTGGTAATAAAGCAAAGTTCAAACAAACGCCTAATGTCGGTGCCAAAGACATAACAGGCGAATCATTTATAGGCCATTACTTCCCTAAGATCAATCAACTAGTGCTCATTGATACGGCAACTGTTTGGAAAGATGACGGCATTTATGCCAGTGATTTAATTGAATATAATACTAAAACATCCTTAGTTAATGCTGGCGAAAAATCAACTGATACTAAGCGAGTACATGTCATCTTAAAACCTAAAAGCAAAGAACAGCCCATCAAAAAGAGCGCCAATCAATGATAGATCAGAGAGCCATACCCGGTCAGTGCAGATTCCAAGATATTAGGCAATTTCCTTTTTTTTACTTTTAGCTTTTTAGTATTTAAAAATGACCATTCTAACAGCGCATCAACTCATTAAAACTTACAACAAACGAAATGTCGTTAATGGCGTATCATTGCATGTTAATACCGGTGAAGTTGTAGGCTTATTAGGCCCTAATGGCGCGGGAAAAACCACTAGCTTTTATATGATGGTTGGCTTAATTAAAGCCGATCATGGACATATAACTCTAGATGATAAGGATATTACTCATTTCCCCATGCATTTAAGAGCTGTACATGGCATTGGTTATTTGCCGCAAGAACCTTCAGTATTTCGTAAACTTAGCGTGAAAGACAACTTACGTGCTGTCTTACAAATTCGCTCTGATTTAACATTAGATCAACAAGAACAAATCATTGAAGATTTATTACAAGAGTTTCATATTGGTCATCTGCGCAATCAAATAGCCCTAAGCTTGTCTGGTGGAGAGCGACGACGCGTTGAAATAGCGAGAGCATTAGCAACTAACCCAAAGTTCATTTTGCTTGATGAACCGTTTGCTGGTGTTGACCCTATATCAGTTGAAGATATTAAAAAAATTATCGAACATCTGAAATATCGAGGTATAGGTATACTCATTACTGAACATAATGTGAGAGAAACATTAAGTATTTGTGATCGTGCGTATATACTTAGTGACGGAAAAGTCATTGCAGAAGGAGGAGCTAATGATATTGTCGCAAATGAAGAAGTTCGTAAGGTATATTTAGGTAATAATTTTAGCTTATAAATATTAGTGTAATTTTTTGGCATTACACTAACTAGAAAACTGGGTAACCAAGACACATTACTTCTGACTATTTGTGACCGAATGAAACAATCATTACATCTTCGGCTAGGCCAACAATTAACAATGACGCCTCAATTACAGCAGGCGATTAAATTGTTACAAATGTCGACATTAGATTTGCAACAAGAAATACAACAAGTTCTTGATTCCAATATTATGTTAGAGATCAACGAAGATGAAGGTACTCCTAGTGAAGCAATAAGCACCTCTGAAAGTAATGTTGAATATTCTGAATCGTATACTAGCGAAGGATCACAAACTAACATACCGGATGAATTACCTACAGATTCTTCATGGGAAGATACATATGAACCTGTTTTGGCTCCTGGCATCAGTAATCCTGAAACCGTTGAATTTGAATCACAACGTAGTAATGAAGCAACACTACAAGATCATCTTTTATGGCAGCTTGAATTAACTATTTTTTCAGAGCGTGACCATGCTATCGCTATTGCCATCATTGATTCCATTAATAACGAAGGTTATCTGGGTAATACACCAGAAGAGATTTATCAAGGCTTGCAAAGCCAATTTGAAGATTTAGACTTTGATGAAATTATCGCTGTACTTCATAGAGTGCAACAATTCGATCCACCGGGAATAGCAGCCATTGATTTAAGTGACTGCTTAAAGCTACAACTACTACAGTTACCAGAATCTACCCTATATAGACAACAAGCTTTACTTGTAGTAACCCGCTATTTAAAATTGCTGGCAACTCATGAGCAAGCAAAATTATTACGCAAACTGGGGGTAACTGAACTTGAATTGGCTAATATTGTTTTTCTTATTAGAACTCTAGACCCGAAACCAGGTGAAAAAATACAAGGTTCAAGTTCTGAATATGTCATCCCCGATGTTTATGTCACTAAGCAGAATGATGTTTGGCAAGTAAACTTAAATCAGGACATTGCTCCAAAATTACGTATTAATCCCTTCTATTCATCTTTGATTAAACGAGCTGACAATAGTAAAGATAATGTTTGTATGAAAGATCATTTACAAGAGGCTAAATGGTTTATTAAAAATCTGCATAATCGTAACGATACGCTATTACGTGTCGCCCGTTGTATTATTGAAAAACAAATTGGATTTTTAGAACATGGTTCTATTGCCATGAAGCCCATGGTATTAAGAGATGTAGCCGAAGCGCTCGAATTACATGAATCAACCATATCCAGAGTGACGACACAAAAGTACATGCATACGCCCAACGGTATTGTTGAATTTAAATATTTCTTTTCCAGCCATGTGTCAAGGGAAGGAGGCGGCGAGTGTTCCTCTACAGCCATTCGAGCTTTTATTAAAGAATTAATCGACAATGAAAATCAAGCAAAGCCTTTAAGTGATAATAAAATTGCTGATTTTTTACAAGAAAAAGGCATCAATGTTGCAAGAAGGACTATTGCCAAGTATCGTGAAGCCATGTTCATTTCATCATCAAGTCAGCGCAAACGTCTTTTTTAGCGCCAATTGAAAACCAACCAACCATTAAATAAAGGAGTTTATTCCATGCAACTAATAGTAACAGGTCATCATCTTGAAGTAACTGAAGCATTAAAAGCACATATCGATGCGAAATTCGAAAAATTAGCACGTCATTTTGACAATGTGGCTGATGTGCACGTTATTTTAAGCGTAGAAAAATTAATCCAAAAAGCAGAAGCTACTTTGCAAGTCAGTGGTGCAAATTTTTTTGCTGAAGATCATCAAGAAGATATGTACGCTGCTATTGATGAGATGGTCGATAAGTTAGATCGTCAAATCACTAAGCATAAAGAAAAAACTGGCAGCCATAGATAACTAGGTATAGGGCGAAAGACAAAAGCGAACTTCCTTTTGTATCTTTCGCCTAATCTATTATGAAACTTCTTATTGTCAGCGCCCTATCAGGCTCAGGTAAAAGTATCGCTTTAGATACCTTGGAAGACTGTGGTTATTATTGTATAGATAATTTACCGGTTACCTTACTTGAAGATTTCATTAATCATGTTATGTTGGCGGATAAGCAAACCTATGCCAAGACAGCAGTAGGTATAGATGCTAGGAACCAAAGTGAAAGCCTAGCTAGTTTCTCCGAGATATTAATTTCAATTCGCGCAAAAGGCATTGATTGTGAAATTATTTTCATGCAGGCCGAAGAAGCAACATTATTAAAACGCTATAGCGAAACGCGGCGCAGACATCCATTAACGGATTTAAATACACCGTTAAAGGAAGCGCTGAAAATTGAAAAGGAAATGTTGATACCGGTTGCAAAGCATGCAAATGTTGTCATCGATACTAGTCGAACTCACTATCATCAGTTACGTGAACTTATTAGAGATCAAATAGGTGAACGTGATTACCAACATATTTCTCTACAATTTCAATCCTTTGGTTTTAAACACGGTGTGCCGCTAGATGCAGACTTTGTTTTTGATGCTCGCAGTTTACCTAATCCTTATTGGATTCCGGAATTACGCGCATTAACTGGAAAAGATAAAGCCGTTGCTGATTTCCTTGCAGAGCAACCTTTAGTTGATGAGTTTTTTCAAGATATCAGTGTTTTTCTTGAACGCTGGATACCACGATTTGAAGCCGAAGGACGCAGCTATTTGACTATTGCAATAGGCTGTACAGGCGGTCAACATCGCTCAGTATATTTAGTTGAAGCACTCATTAAACGATTTAATAGCCCTATCGTTAATGTTATAGTCCGTCACAGGGAAATACAATAAAGCTAACAACATTTAATCGCTTACTTATTTAAACGGTAAATAGTTAGTTGCAACCTGTTTATATTGCAGCACCTCTTTTCGTTCTTTCTCTAAAAAATGCTCTACAGCTATTGCATAGCGCTCATCTTTAAGCCAATGCGCAGAATAAGTGGTGACTGGCTCAAAACCTCTAGCAATTTTATGCTCTCCTTGAGCGCCAGAATCAAACCGCTTTAAGCCCTGCTCTATACAATAATCAAGACCTTGGTAATAACAGGCTTCAAAATGTAGGCTATGATAGTTTTCGTAACATCCCCAATAACGCCCATATAAAGTGTCTTCACCTATAAAACTTAAAGCCGCAGCGACAGGCTGCTCATCTTTAAGAGCTAGTATTAATAATAAATGCTCCCCCATAGTTGCAGCGATTTGTTTAAAAAATGCCAGATTCAAATAGGGCTGAGAATTTCTTTTCAAATACGTCAATGAGTAAAACTGAAAGAATGTCTGCCACTGCTGCTCATTGACATCGGGTCCTGCAATACGCACGAGCTGAACACCCTGCTCTTCTACTCGACGACGTTCACGCTTTATCATTTTTCGTTTACTGGCATTCATGGTATTCAAAAAATCATTAAAATCATTATAACCTTGATTAAACCATTGAAACTGTACACCCTCTCGTATACTTAAAGCCAATGTTCGCAATAGTTCTAACTGTGGTAACTCAGGAAACAAACAGTGCCATGATGAAATATTATGCTGTTGCGCATGTTGCTTAATAAAATCCAACACTAAACGCAATACGTCCAGCGTATCAATACCGGCATGCACAACTACCCTAGGCCCCTGGCAAGGTGTAAACGGAATAGCACACAGTAACTTTGGATAATAGTCCAAACCCTGCTGTTGATAAGCTTGAGCCCAGGAATGATCGAACACATATTCACCCCATGAATGTTGTTTTACATACATAGGCATTAATGCCAGCAATTGATTTTGCTTTATGACTAGCAAATGTGCGGCAGCCCAGCCACTATGTTCGCAAACTGAACCACTTTGCTCTAGAGCCAATAAAAACTCATGGCGCATAAAAGGATAAGCCGTACCAGCAAGATTATTCCAAGCATTAGCATCAACTTGAGTCATGCTGTGGATTTGTTTTACTTCCATTTCTAAAACCAGTACAGTTAAAAGTGACAGAATATCATCAATCAATTGTATACATGAGCTATAAAGCTTTTGCTCAAGCTTGTGAAAATAACAAAGCACCCATTATAAAGAGCACCAATGACGGCTTTAATTGACGCTAGAGGTACTGTAGCCAGTGAATGGATATGTTTCTATAAAATGGTACTTTCTCAACAGCAGGATAGGTCATAAAGTCGAGCACAACTTTTGCTCTTTTAATTGAATGATCTTTTAAATAATTGACCTCTAAAGTAAGCATTATAGAAAGTTAATAACAAATAGATAGCTTTACTAATCTAACTCAGTTGTTAGTTTTTTATAAATGACTCTTTAAAAACTAACTGCGTGTAATGCTTGAGCATTTAAGATAGAAAATATCGAAAAATGTTATTTTATTAAGCAAATTTTGCTTATAGTAAAGAAACTGATCCAAATAACTCGCCAGAAACCTAAAGTCAATTTCAAAAAACGTCAGATCATATTAAATTAACGCCTTTTATAAGAGCGACTTCTGTCGTTATTTTAAATAACTTTATTTCTCCTTAACTAAAAGTTGTTTTTGTTTTTGAAACATCGCTTTTTCTTTAAATAATTTTTCTATTTATTTCTGAAAAATTATCAGATGTTTTTGATTAAACTAAATTTTACTATCGAATTTACAAAAATAAATTCTGAGTCGGCGAAAATCGACAATGGTCAGGTGGCCTGCCCCAAGCGATAAAAGCAAAATTTCTTAAGTAAAAGCCAGTATTTAATAACAAAAAAGCACAGATGCTTAAGCAAAAAGCAGTTATTTAAATTAAAATTAAACTATTCAAATAAAAATAGGCTACGATTGACAGCGAAACAAGATAGCATCTCTTAACTAAAAGCCTGATTTTATTAACTAAAAAGAAAAGTTGGTTATTAAAAAACGCCTTTTAGTAAAGAAAAAAGGCCTAGTCGAATAAAACAAGCAAAAATATCAAAAGCATTTGGCAAAATATCAAAACCAATCGGTTTGAGCTAGGTGGGCATGGACAAACATAGACTTAATAAACCTAGGATGCCAATACCGTTATCGTATTGCACCGTGTGCAACGCTTATCATTCGCCGTAACGTCCTAGAGATTCTGGGTTACGGGTTTCATTTAGCGTCACAGTAATTCTTAAAAGCTAACTCGGTGATTGCAAAACCTTTAGCTGTCGCTAACTCCCAAGGGCGTTGACATTGATTGTCTTTTTCACACCAGATATAACCTGCTGAACCAATACAGCCATGTGCATCTCGATCATTTCCAACCCTTTGGGATGACCTTATTTCCGTTATTGACGGAGATTTTGTAGAAGAACAGCCCACATTTAAAAAGCCAACACATAAGCCAGCTAAAATACAACGCAATACATTATCCATAAAAGTTCCTATTAGTCTTTTAAAATCTAATCGTTAGCAAGTAGCTTTGAAGGAGTAATACGGGATCATGGTTTTTGAGCACTCATTTCCTCGATGCCACTGCTGTTTATCGAAGCTACTTGCTGTGGATTTGTTTTACTTACATTTCTAAAACTAGTACAGTTGAAAACGACAGAATATCATCAATTAATTATACAATGAGCCACAAACCTTTTTCTCAAGCCTGTGAAAATAACAAAACCCCTATTTTAGAGATTATTCGCCACGTTTTTTCAAATACTCGCTATGTTCTTGAAATAGGTAGCGGTACGGGTCAACATGCCTGTTACTTTGCCAAACACTTAGCCCATCTAGTCTGGCAACCTACCGACAAACCTGAGAACATATTAGGTATTAATTTATGGCAAGAAACAAGCGCACAGGTCAATTTAAAACCTGCAATAGCGTTGGATATCACCGATGAGTTATGGCCCTGCGATAATATAGAAGCTGTATTTACCGCTAATACGCTACACATCATGAGCGAACAAACAATACAAATAGGCTTTGATCAACTTAGCAAACGCTTAAATCCCAAAGCCTTAATGTGTATTTATGGTCCATTTAACTATAATGGTAGATATACTTGTGACAGTAACGCACAATTTGACAGTTGGCTTAAAAGCCAAAACCCCATAAGTGGTATTAAAAACATTGAAGATATTGTATTGTTAGCGACAAATCGAGGACTTAGCTTAATCAATGATTTCGACATGCCAGCTAATAATCGTTTACTTGTTTTTCAAAATAGCTAAGTACCCAAATCTGTTTTTTTACCAAAACTCTCATTTAGGCCATGATCGTCAAAACATCAATTATAGTGATATAAACAAATGTATTTAACTTCAACAGAGATTTAAAAAATGACCTTCACAACTGCTGCACTTTGCGATGCTTATTCAGGTGAACATTATTTCCAGATTGCCGAATCCTTGTTTATGTCCTTTGGCGGCAACGCAGCTTTTTCTGGTCAAATCACTACCTTAAAAACTTTTGAAGATAATGTATTAATCACAGCGATACTAGAAGAAAAAGTACACAATCGAGTGTTAGTCATTGATGGTGGTGGCTCGCAGCGCTGCGCATTAATAGATGCTAATCTCGCAGAAATAGCTGTTGAAAATGGTTGGCAAGGCATCGTTATCTATGGTTGTCTTCGTAATGCCGCAATCATAGATACTATGCCTATTGGCGTCCGCGCCCTGAATACTCATCCTTTAAAAAGTCATAAAAAAGATCATGGTGATAGAGATTTATTAGTCTCTTTTGCTGGCGTCAATTTCAAAAAAGACCATTATTTATATGCCGATAATGACGGAATTATCGTATCTCAAACGATCTTGAGTTAAAATGTATCTTATATACCAACTAATGAAGTCAAGATATGCAAATTTTACTCGCTAACCCACGTGGATTCTGTGCCGGTGTTGACCGCGCCATCGAAATTGTAGACCAAGCCATCGAAGCATTCGGTGCGCCCATTTATGTTCGTCATGAAGTCGTACACAACCGTACCGTTGTTGATGGCCTAAAAGAAAAAGGCGCTATTTTTATAGAAGAACTTAGCGATGTACCGGTTGGTTCTTACTTAATTTTCAGTGCGCATGGTGTTTCTAAGCAAGTACAAAAAGAAGCCAAAGAGCGCAAATTAACTGTTTTTGATGCCACCTGCCCCTTGGTTACTAAAGTACATATACAAGTTGCTAAGCATGCAAAATCTGACCGTGAAGTCATACTTATTGGACATGCAGGACATCCAGAAGTAGAAGGCACTATGGGGCAATATGAGAAGTGCACTGATAATGGCGGCATTTATTTAGTAGAAACACCTGATGACGTCAACAATTTAGTCGTTAATAACCCCGACAATCTTGCTTATGTCACGCAAACGACCTTATCAATGACTGACACCAAAATCATGGTTGATGCCTTGAGAGCTCGATTTAAGTCCATTGAAGAACAAAAGAAAGACGACATTTGTTACGCGACTCAAAACCGCCAAGATGCCGTGTATGAATTAGCAAAAACCGCAGATACTATTTTGGTGGTTGGATCTTTCAATAGCTCTAACTCCAACCGTCTACGTGAGATTGCAGAACAACTCGGTAAAAAAGCTTATTTAATTGATACCGCTAGCGATATGCAACAAAGTTGGTTTGATGGCGTTAATACCGTCGGTGTTACTGCTGGCGCATCAGCTCCAGAAGTCTTAGTCCAAGAAGTGATCAATCAATTGAAACAATGGGGCGGAAAAGCAACCATTGAAATTCAAGGTATAGAAGAAAAAGTAGTCTTTTCTTTGCCTAAAGGCTTAAAGAAAGAAAAAGAGTTGAGTGCACCACACTGAGCTTGACAATCTACGCTTAGATAAATGGCTGTGGGTTGCGCGTTTTTATAAAACGCGCAAACTGGCAGCCGATGCCATCGCTGGTGGTAAAGTTCATTTAAACCAGCAACGCACCAAACCCGGAAAAGAAGTTAAAATAGCCGCTCTTTTGACTATTTCTAAAGATAACTTCCGCTGGGATATCACCATCATCGGCCTATCAGCTCAGCGACGTTCAGCCAAAGAAGCTATTTTGCTCTATGAAGAAAGTCCTGAAAGTTTTGAAAAGCGCCAGCAACAGATATTATTCCAACGCACACAGCGCGAACTCTTTGATTTTAGTGGTCACGATCATAAGCCCAATAAAAAACAACGACGCTTAATACATCAATTTAAGACGACCTCTGAATAGATCGACTAGATTTATTTAAAAAATAGGCTATCACTATTAATAATACAATTGCCTATTCTAGTATTTTCACTATGATAATAAGCACATACAACCTCACTAAGGAGATATAAATGTCTTTGCTAAGTACTTTTACCAAAAAATCAAAACTCAGTACCACCATAAAACAAACAGAAGAAGCGCGTAAGAGTGACGGCAATACTCGGGACGGTCTGTTTAAAGCCGCTTATCAAGGTTATGCTGAAATCTTACAAGATGATGCTTTGCGTGCAGAAACTCTCTATCACTGGGGCTTTGCTTTATTTAACCAAGCCAGCACTAAATCTGCCGAAGAAGCTGCGGGTCTTTATCAAGATGCCATTGAAAAGTTTTCTTTTTGCATGCTAATTAATCCAAATTATTTAGCTGCAGCAGTTAATAGTGGCGTTGCCTATATGGATTTGGCTAGACTTAATAAGGCTAAATCAGATGATCAATTATACCAATTAGCCAAAAAACAATTTGAAAAGGCAAATGTCATTCAAGCAGGAACAGCATCTTATAATTTAGCCTGTATTTATGCTTTACAAGGTAATACTGATGCTTGCTTAGCCGCACTCGAAAACGCCAGAACTAAAGTGACACTGCCCGCTATTAAAGACATTTCAAATGATCCTGATATGAGCTCAGCAAAAGACCAAGCTTGGTTTACTGCATTCATAACAAGCTTAAATCAAGATATTATAGATGCTAAAACTAAAGCTGAAGGCGAAGCTGAGGCAAAGATCTTAGCCGAAGAACAAAAAAAGCTGAAGAAAGTAACTAAAGACAGCAATTACTACTGAAGCATAAATAGTAGCTTTAACACACTAAAGCTCAACTAGCATCAAAACTTAGGAAGAACAATGGAATATATTACTCAATTTATTGAGCTTTTTTTACATCTCGACAAATCACTCAGCTCTGTAATCCAAACTTATGGATCAACCACTTATATTATATTGTTCCTAGTGATTTTGTGTGAAACAGGCTTAGTAGTGCTGCCTTTTTTACCTGGAGATTCTTTACTTTTTGCAGCCGGAGCTTTTGCAGCCAAAGGCGATATAAATATCGCCACTTTATTTATGATTTTATGTGTCGCTGCCATATTAGGTGATTCTATCAATTATGAGGTAGGTCGTTTAATTGGTCCTAGAATTGCACAACGAGAAAAAAGTCGATACGTGAATAAAGAACACATTGACAAGACACATCAGTTCTATGAGAAATATGGTGCAAAGACAATAATTATTGCCCGTTTCATTCCTATAATTCGAACCTTTGCACCGTTCGTGGCAGGACTAGGCACTATGAGTTACAAAAAATTTCTGCAATATAATGTGATCGGCGGTGTTGCTTGGGTTGCCATTTGTTTATTTGCCGGCTACTTATTCGGCAACATACCGCTAGTTAAGCAAAACTTTACGGCGGTCATATTCGCTATAATTATCGTGTCAATTTTACCGGCGGTTATTGAATATATTCGACATCGATCAATCACCAAAGCAGCTTAATTTACAGCTCGATACGAATACCTAGTTCAATAACACGATCTACAGGTATTTTAAAAAATTCAATGGCACTCGTTGAGTTATGAAATAGATATCGGAATAAAGCCCTACGCCATTTTGGCATAGGACTTTTATTTCTAAACGACAGTTGTTCACTACCGATAAAAAAAGAGGCGTTTTTAGGATTTATCTCCAAGCCTTCTTTGGCACATAACTCTAAAGCACGACGTACGTCAGCAGTTTGTTTAAATCCATAATACAGTTTAACTCGGAAAAAATTTTTCTCATGTCCAAATGTTCTGATTTTCACTTGGTTTCCCTCATTAACATAGGGCTCATTGGTAGTCACTATAGTCAATACAATAACACGTTCATGTAAGACATGATTATGCTCTAAATTATGCAATAGTACTTGAGGTACACCGTGCAAGCTTCGCGTTAAATAAATCGCCGTACCTTCAACTCTAACTAGACTACCGCTAACTTTCTCTTCTAAATCTTCAAATAAAGTTTTTCTTTCATCCATGTATTGTGTCAGTAATGCACGACCTTTAATCCAGGTTGTTAGTATTAAAAATAATACAGCACCTACAACCAAGGGTAACCAACCACCAGTTGGAATCTTTAAACTATTGGATGAAATAAACACCGTATCAATAGTTAAAAATATCGTCAAGAAGGCCACGCTGGTATATTTATTCCATTGCCATAACGCTTTAATAACAATAAATGACAATATGGTAGTGGCCAACATGGTTCCAGTAACGGCTAAACCGTAAGCTGAAGCCAAAGCCGTAGACGATTTAAAGCTAAGTACCAATATAAAAACAGCGACCATTAACAACCAATTAACCGCAGGTACATAAACCTGCCCTTGTTCCTGACCTGAGGTATGTAAAATAGTCATACGCGGACAATAGCCCAATTGTACCGCTTGCTTAGTCATAGAAAAGGCACCAGAAATAACCGCTTGCGAAGCAATAACGGTCGCCAGTGCAGCCAATATAAGCAGAGGGTACAGTGCCCACGTAGGCGCCAGTAAATAAAACGGATTTTCTATGGCATCGGGATGCAGGATTAATAAAGCGCCTTGACCGAAATAGTTAAGCAGTAAAGCTGGAAAGACAAAGCCAAACCAAGCATAACGGATAGGTTTTAATCCAAAATGCCCCATATCTGCATACAACGCTTCTGCACCGGTAATAGCCAAGACCACAGCACCCATAATAAAAAAGCTATGCCAACCATATTCTAGTAATAAAGAGACTCCATAATAAGGATTAACCGCCATCAGCACTTCCGGCATTTCTACAATGTTCATTAGTCCCATTAAACCAAGCAAAGAAAACCAAATACACATAATGGGCGCAAATAATTTACCCATCTTGCCGGAGCCTTTAGATTGTATGATAAATAACACAGCCAAAACCGCGATGGTGATGGGTATGATATATTCAACCAATTGAGGGGCGACAATTTGCAGACCTTCGATAGCACTTAAAACTGAGATAGCAGGTGTGATAATGCTGTCACCATAGAATAATACCGTACCTAACAAGCCTAGAGTAATAATAAATCCGATCTTTCTAGCGCTGCCTTTTTCACCTTTAGTCCCTTCTAGTGCAAGTGCGGTTAATGCCATAATGCCACCCTCACCTTTATTATCAGCTCGCATAATAAAAATAGCGTACTTAATAGTGACCACTAGAGTGAGCGTCCAAAAAACTAAAGACAGAGCACCAAACACATGCAGCTTGTCAATGGTTAATCCACTAAGAAAAACCTCTTTAAGTGCATATAAAGGGCTGGTACCAATATCACCAAAAACTACACCTATTGCCCCCATAGAAAGGGCTGCAAGTTGTTTTTTAGTTTGATTTTGATTGTTTGATGACATTAAAACTGACCTACATTATCATTTATTAAGAGAAGAATGTTATGTAATTAACAACTTAAAAATATCGAGAATTTATCCAAAAATGCATCGCGATACTGGCGAAATAGCCTAACAATATCACCGGCATCCACCGCATGTGGTAAGTAAAGGTATAACCTTCTTTGATTTGTCCTAATAAGGCTACGCCAGGAGCCGAGCCTATTGCCAATAAACTACCACCAACACCTAGCGTTAAGGTTAGCAATAACCATTGCCCAATAGGGAGATCTGGATGCATGCTTAACACCGCAAACATCAAGGTACCGTTATCAATAAAAGCCGAGGAAAGACCAATCGAGATATTGGCTAAGGTAGGGCTAATTTGTCCGAACAGAAAATGAGCAACAACATCCAGATAACCAATAAAACTCAAAGCACCGATCATCATCATTGCGCCATAAAAAAATAGCAGCGTATCCCAATCAACCGTACCAATGTTTTTAAAGACATCAAAATCTTGCCTTCGATTTACACTAGGAATTTCTACCTGAAAGAGCTGATAAACATGAGCAAACTCACTTTTTGTTTCATGGGCGGTTTTGGTTAAATAAAAACTAAAAAACTGTAACAAACCCAATCCCGCCATCATGCCTGCAGCCGGAGGGAGGTCTAAGTTTATGTTGGACCAAACAGTCATAGCCAAGGTGACCATAAACAGAAAAATCACACGCTTACTACCACGACGCAACCAAATAGCACTGGTGGAAGCAGCCGGTATTAGTTTGGGCACAAAAAAGTGCATAATGGCAGCAGGCAACATAAAATTAACCAAACAAGGAGCAGCTAAGTAAAAAAACTCATAAAAAGGAAGTATTTTATTTTGCCAAACAAAAAGCGTAGAAATCCCCCCTAAAGGACTTAAGGACCCCCCCGCATTCGTCGCAACCACAATATTGACACAGGCTATTGCGACAAAGTCTTTGTTTTTCTTACCCACGGCTGCTGCGACAGCGCCTAACAGCAAGGCAACAGCCATGCCACTGATAACGGTAGACAAAATAAATGCCAAACCACCTGTAATCCAAAATAACTGCCGATAACTGTATTGTCTATTAAGTAACCAAATTCTCAGGCCATCGAATACACCTCGCTCTTCCATGGCGTTAAGGTAAGTCATAGATACTAGAATAAATAAGAATAATTCTATATAAGCCAAGAGATTACTTTCAAAAGCAACCGCAGCAGCTTTGGCGTCTCCATGCAGTGCATAATATATACAAATGGCAAACCAGATAATGGCTGAACCTAACACCATAGGCTTGGATTTTCTTAGGGCAATGACTTCTTCTGACATTGCAGTAATATAGGCTAGTACGGTAACGCCTATAGCAAGATAACCAACAAAATGATCGGTAATATTTAATGACTTAGCTGGACTTAAAAGGTTTGAAACTTCGCTGGCAAAGGCGCCTGCGGGTAACATCAAAAAGGCGAAGAATAAGATTTTTAATGTATTACTGTTCATTTATTTCCCATATAACTATAAAAATAATAGTTGAATCGTTGTCACAAAGATTTTAATAAGTCGTTAATGATTTCGCCTAATAGAGTCCGTTATGACAGTTTAGTCTGTAATTTGTTCATCTTCAGTCATATCACCCTCAATGGACCATAGTTTTTCAAGCTGATAAAAACCTCTAGCCTGTGTAGTCATGGCATGGACAATGACATCACCTAAATCGAGTAACACCCAATCTGAACCGATATCACCCTCTATGCCTAAAGGTCTTACGCCTTGTTTTTTAACTTCATCAACAACGTAATCACACATTGACTTTAAATGTCTATCGGAAGTACCCGTAACAACTACCATGTAATCGGTAAAGCTGGTTTTACCACGCACATCGAGTGTCGTAATATTATGACCTTTACGTTCGTCTAAAACTGTTTCGACGATTTTTAAAATTGCTTCTGCTTGCATTCAAATTCCTAGTAAGTGATGAGATCAATGTCTCTGGTATAGCTGATGTTGCCTAATGTAAGCTAACACCGTATCGGGCAGTAAATACCCGGGATTTTGATGATTAGCAATCATCTGCCTAATAGCCGTTGCCGAAATATCAAGCGGGGTAACTTGTTGAAAGTATAACTTACCTGCCCTAGTGCTTGCTAACTCTGTTATCCGCTGACAGCGTCGCTCCTTAAAGAAATCATGCAGGGTATCTAAGACTACGCCAGGCCTAGTCATCACCACAACATGGGAAAAATCAAATATACGCTGCCATTGATGCCAGCTCATGAGTTGTTTAAAAGCATCACTGCCTAACAATAACAACAAGGTTTCTTGCGGATAATCTTGCCGTAATGAGCTTAAGGTATCGACCATATAAGAGGGGCTATTACGCTCTAACTCTCTGGCATCGATGCTAAATTCAGCTTGATTACTGCTTGCCAAATCTAGCATCTGTAGCCGCTCAATAGCAGAGGCGACTGGTTGTGATCTATGTGGCGGTTGAGCACTAGGAATTAATAGTAGTTTTGACAAGCCAAAAACTTCTTTAACCTCTAGCGCAGATCTCAAATGACCATAATGAATAGGATCAAAAGTACCACCAAAAACACCTATCATTTATTGCCTAATATGACCGTCACCTAAAACTATATATTTCAGTGACGTTAGCCCGATTAGGCCTACTGGGCCACGAGCATGCAGCTTATTTGTACTAATGCCGATTTCAGCACCTAAGCCATACTCAAAGCCATCGGCGAAACGTGTAGAAGCATTTACCATTACTGAACTAGAATCAATTTCTCGCAAAAAGCGCCTGGCTTTAGTGTAATCTTCGGTTACAATCGCTTCGGTATGGCTAGAGCTATAATGATTAATATGGGTTATGGCTTCATCTAAATCGTGCACGATTTTAATGGCTAAAATAGGTGCTAAATATTCAGTATGCCAATCGTCTTCCGTGGCTCTTAGGCAATGAGGAATAATAGAACAGGTTTTAAGACAGCCCCGCAATTCCACACCCTTTTCTTGATAACTAACTGCTAATAAAGGTAACACCTGCACGGCAATACTCTCAGCGACCAATAAAGTTTCCATAGCATTACAAACGCCATAACGATGAGTTTTAGCATTGATGGCTATAGCAATCGCTTTATCAATATCGGCTTTATCATCAATATAAACATGACAAATTCCATCTAAATGCTTAATGACTGGGATAGTAGCGTCTTTAGCAATACGTTCAATTAAACTTTTTCCACCGCGCGGTACAATGACATCGACATATTGTTGCAGAGTAATGAGTTCACCCACAGCAGCTCGGTCAGTGGTTGATACGACCTGCACCGCCGTAATGGGTAAACCAGCAGCAGCTAAGCCTTCAGTAATACACGCTGCAATAGCTTGATTGGAGTGCAACGATTCAGACCCTCCTCTTAAAATACAAGCATTGCCCGATTTAAGACATAAGGCCGCGGCATCAACCGTCACATTAGGTCGAGATTCATAAATGATACCGATAACGCCCAATGGCACACGCATTTGACCGACTTGTATACCGCTAGGCTGATAATTAAGATTACTAATTTCACCAACAGGATCAGGCAAAGCAGCAATTTGCTGTAAACCAGCAATCATAGATTGAATACTAGTGGGTGTTAAAGCTAACCTATCAAGGGAGGCGGCATCTAAGCCATTAAGTTTACCAACAGCCAAATCTTTTTGGTTTTCAGCGATTAACAAAGTTTGCTTATTATTTAAAGCATCGGCAATGGCCAATAGGGCTTGATTCTTTTTGCTGGTATCCGCTCGACTGAGGACTCGCCCAGCTGCTCTGGCTTGCAAACCTAAGCCTTGCATATAGTCTTTAATATCCATGCACACTCACAAACTGGATTAACATAGTAGGTAATTATAGCGGTAAAAGGCCATTATTAACAGGCTTTAAGCGAGTAACTACTGGCTAATAAACAGATTTATGCCCGCTCTTTGTACGTTTCCCCTCATTTGTTCGTTGTAGTAGGTGTTTTTACGTATAGCACTACATAAACATATCTTTTATCATAGGTTCATATTATGTATGAATTAGCAATCAAGCGTAATGTATCAATAACCCTAATGGATTAGACCGTTTAATCAAGCCGTAGAAACTTAGTTCAACTCTTGTTATTTAACATTAACCGCAAAATATTTTATGAAAAATCAATCTACTAAACTACAAAATGGTTTTACCTTAATTGAGCTAATGATCGTGGTTGCGATTATCGGTATTTTGGCGGCCATAGCCCTCCCGGCTTATCAGGATTATATGATTCGCGCTAAATTGGTTGAAGAAACTACTTTTTTAGATGCTCAAAAGAATACCATAACTGAAACTTGGACAACTAACAGTGCATTTCCATTAACAGTAAACCCACCCATCTCAACAACACTCCCACTAAACGTAAAATACATGACGGCAGTTAACTATAACGGTACAGCTGTCGGACCTGCATCAGTCGTCGTTACCTTAGCGGGTGCTGCCGGAGGATTAAATGCAACTCTTGCAGGAAAATTCTTAGGACTAACCGCGACAGGTAATGCGGACGGCACCGTCACTTGGACTTGTGGCACATTCGCAGCAGCTACAGGTGTCGCTACTGCTGCTGTGACGGCAATGTATCCCTATTTACCTTCTGCTTGCCAACATTAACAATCGTGTATTGCAGTCTTGTAGCAATGCAAATGCTTTTCGTAGCCGGACTAAAGGGTCGCCCCTAAATAGTCAAATACCAAATTGTTGCCTAACCAACTATAGCCACTTAAATCTAATAGGTTTGGGTGGTTTTTTATAGCTGCAACTTAATAAGGCTAAGTCACCATGGCATATGTTTAAACATTCCTGAGACATTAAGCAAGATGATGTAATCTTTCATAAAATGACTAAACCACTTGCAATAAGCTTGTGAATTAGACACTTAAAACGTTACTAAATGATACGAGCATCATTTGTCACTTCAAAAACAAAGTATAACGTCTCATGGTGATGGCAAACTTTCATACAGTTGCCGCGACTGTTTACGCGGCCACTCTCTCTAGGTTTGAGAATATAGATCAACCTAACTAATGACTAGTCAAAAAATGTGAAATCAACTTGAATTTATGGATTAAGAATATGTGAAGTTAATCTAGCTGATCAACTTTAATCAAAATATGTAAAGTATTCTTGTCGATTTGTCGTGTTGTCATTAAGGTGCCGTTCATATTAGCATTAGGATTTTGCCCTATACCACCTATTTCAACCCACTCTCCTAAATTGATCCTGAGCGTTGATTGTGCTTGATGAACTCCAACTTGACCCTTGCCATTCATGGTTTCTGACCAAGGTGAAACATTAAGTAACACCTGCTGCCCAACCAATCTAGGTGTTACTGAAAACCCTGTACTCGTTTCTTTATATTGCGTAGAGCTTGGAAAACCAAAAGCCGAGAAATTTTGCTGTGGATTATTTTGCCCGACTTTAATGGTGGCAGGTACACCATCTAAGGTGCGTATGACATGAGTAGCTTCATCATTTCCCTTGGCTTGAGTCTGATAAAAATGAGCGGTATGGTTGTTTGATTTTGCTGGATCGCTGCTTACGATACCGTCAACTGCATTAAGTTGATCTGCTGTAACTTGCTGACTCTCTATCACACTGATCATTAAATTATTTTGACGGACATCCAGTTTCTGGATTAGTGCTTTGATGTCTTTCATTCGATCCGGCGTTGCCTTGATCAATAAACTAGAGCCGTTATCAGTCAATTGTGCAGAGTTATCGAGCAAGGGAGCTAATAATATGATGATCTCGCTGGCAGGTCGATTGCTTAACGGGACTATTTCTATATCAGAATAATCCGCCAAGGCATAGTTACATAGCAAGCTTATAATTATCGTGAAAATCTTTAACACATCGAACACCCATTTAAAATCTCAAAACATCTCATTAAAGGAGTTGTCGGGTTACGACTATCTCTAACCCGACTTAGTGCTAATCTTTCGCTTTACCCACACCGAATGATTCTAGCAACATTAACACCACGCCTAAGGTAATCGCTGAATCGGCAACATTAAACGCCGGCCAATGCCAAGACGGCACATAAACATCCAGAAAATCGATAACATAACCATAGGCAAGTCTATCGATTAAATTACCTATCGCGCCACCTAATACCAATGACAGCGATACTGCCAGCAAAGTCTCATGGGATTTTAGTCGAGATAACCATACCGCAATCACAATACTAATGATGATGGCTAAAGCTGCAAAAAACCAGCGTTGCCAGCCACCCGCTTCACTTAAGAAACTGAAGGCTGCGCCGGTATTATGCACATAGGTTAAATTAACAAAGGGCATGATATTAATGGATTGATAAATCTGCATGCTATGAGATACAAGCAACTTACTAAGTTGATCTAAAATAACTGCCAATAACGACAAGCCTAACCATTTCAACATAGTAAACTTAAGCATAATGTCTATGCTCACCAGAACCTGCTACGTTTTCTATACAACGACCACAAAGCTCAGGATGTTCAGCATGTTCACCCACGTCATAACATTGATGCCAACAACGTACACATTTTTGATGCGTTGACACGATAACCTTTAATTTAACGCCGTCAACTTCAGTTTGTAGAGCATCCTCAGGACAAAATTGTTCGGCCATTACCGAGGCATTAGAAGTTATAAAAATAAAATGTAGCTCATCTGATAACTGATTCAATACCTCTAAATAAGAGGGATTACAGTAAAGTTCAACTTCTGCGTTCAATGAAGAACCAATATCACCTTTGCCACGACTTTTCTCTAATTCTTTACTGACAGCCGTTCTTATCAACATGACTTGTTGCCAGAACTCTTGATTCATAGCAGAGTTCTCATCTAATTTTACTAGACCCTGATACCAAGTTTCTAAAAATACTGATTCGCTATGCTCGCCGGGCAAATATTGCCATATTTCATCAGCCGTATAGCTAATAATAGGCGCCAACCAACGTGTTAGTGCTTCTAAAACATGATACATCGCGGTTTGTGCTGAACGACGCGCCAAACCATCAGCTTTAGCCGTGTACTGACGATCTTTGATAATGTCCAGGTAAAATCCACCCAAATCTATCACGCAAAAGTGATGTACTTTTTGATAAATATGCTGAAACTGATAAGTGTCGTAAGCAACCTTGACTTCTTCTTGTAAGGTCAAAGCTCTATCCAACACCCAGCGGTCTAAAGCCAATAAATCTTGGTGTGCCACACAATCTTGCGCAGGATTAAAATCATCCAAGTTAGATAATAAAAATCGAGCAGTATTACGAAAGCGGCGATAACCATCAGAGGTACGTTCTAAAATTTCATCTGAGACCCGCATTTCACTACGATAATCGGTAGCGGCAATCCAAAGCCTTAATACATCAGCACCTAGATTCTTCATCACCGACTGCGGCGGAATCACATTGCCTTTAGATTTAGACATTTTTTCGCCATTCTTGTCTACGGTAAAACCATGCGTCAATACGGCTTTATAGGGAGCGACATCATTCATGGCCACGGAGGCCAGTAATGATGATTGAAACCAGCCCCGATGTTGATCAGAGCCTTCTAAATACAAATCAGCCGGCGAGTTCAATTGTTCGCGCTTATCAAGCACACAGGCATGAGTCACGCCTGAATCAAACCAGACATCTAAGGTATCAGTTGATTTTTCATAATCGGCTGCTTCTGCACCTAATAGTTCTTCTTTTTCTAGCTCGAACCACGCCTCTATACCCTTGACTTCAATACGCTTAGCAATTTGTTCAATCAATTCAGCGGTACGTGGATGCAATTCACGAGTTTCTTTATGAATAAAGAACGTGATAGGTACACCCCATGTGCGTTGGCGAGAAATACACCAATCTGGTCGGCCATCGATCATGCTTTCGATACGCGCTTGACCCCATTCAGGAATCCAAGCGACTCGCTTAACTTCACTCAGCGCTTGCTCACGCAATTTATTTTTATTCATAGCGATAAACCACTGCGGTGTCGCTCTAAAAATAATGGGTGTTTTATGACGCCAGCAATGTGGATAGCTGTGCAATAGTGCGTGATGATGTAGTAACTTACCTTTGCTTTCTAATACTTCTAAAACATGGGCATTGGCATTAAAGACATGCTCACCGGCAAATAATTCAGTAGTCGATAAAAATACGCCATCGGCACCAACAGGGTTATCAATCGGTAAACCATATTTCATGCCCACAATATAATCGTCTTGACCATGACCTGGCGCGGTATGCACAGCGCCAGTACCTGCTTCAGTAGTGACATGTTCACCTAAGACTATCGGTACTTTCCTATCATAGAAAGGATGTTCTAATAACTGGAATTCCCAAGCTGAGCCCTTGCAATATCCAATGACATGATAGTCATCAATACCGTAACGCAACATACTATCTTTGAGTAAAGCTTCTGCAACCACCAAGCGCTCAGACGCACATTGCACTATTACGTATTCTAATTCAGGATTTAAAGCTACACCTTGATTAGCAGGTAAAGTCCAAGGCGTGGTCGTCCAAATAACTACTGATAAATCACCCTGCCCTTCATGAGCTGGCGCATGATGACACAAGCCCATAAAACCAGATTCATCGACCACTTTAAAACGCACATCAATGGCGGGCGAATGCTTATCTTCATATTCAACTTCAGCTTCTGCCAAGGCTGAGCCACAATCAGTACACCAATGCACAGGTTTAGCACCCGCTGCGACATGACCTTTTTGAGTAATTTTACCCAAAGAGCGCACGATATCAGCTTCAAAAGCAAAATCCATAGTTAAATAAGGATTATCCCAATCACCCAAAATACCAAGGCGGATAAAGGCTTCTTTTTGTATTTCGACTTGTTTAGCCGCATATTCTCTACACGCTTTACGAAAGACAGCCGGTGAAACTTTTACGCCTGCTTTGCCTATTTTCTTTTCTACCATCAGTTCAATAGGTAGACCGTGGCAATCCCAGCCTGGCACATATGGAGCATCAAAACCACTCAGAGTTTTTGATTTGACAATAATGTCTTTTAAAACTTTATTAACAGCATGACCTATATGAATATCACCGTTAGCATAAGGTGGACCGTCATGTAAGATAAACTTTGGCCTACCAGCAAACTCCACTCTAATCTTTTGATACAACTCTGCCTGAGTCCATTTCTTGAGTCGTTCCGGCTCACGTTGAGCCAAATTGCCTTTCATTGGGAAAGCAGTGCTAGGTAAGTTCAGTGTTTTTTTATAATCCGTAGTCATAGTTTTTTAATCTCAGCAAAAATCTTTTTAGCACTAAGCACATCTTTTATAATCTGGGCTTGTAGTTGTTCCAATGATTGAAAATGCATTTCATCTCTAATTTTTTGTTTAAAATGCACTTCCACATAACAGCCATATATTTCTTTATTAAAGTCAAATAAATGGGTTTCAAGTATAACTTTTGAGCCGCCACTAAAGGTAGGTCGAGTACCGACATTAGCAACTCCTTCGTATTCATGACCCTCTATACCAGTCATGGTTACGGCAAACACACCATTGATAGGAGTGTTTTTTCTAAACATTCTTATATTAGCGGTGGGATAACCTAAGGTTCGTCCACGCTTATCACCATGAGCGATCCGTCCACAGATAGAGTAATTGCGGCCTAGCAATAGTTTGGCTTGTGCTAAATCCCCCTCGCCCAATGCATCCCTGATTAAAGTACTACTTACACGTTGACCTTCAATATAACAAGATCCCGTATCTTCAACACTAAAGCCATAATCTTTGCCCTTTTCCTTAAGTAAGCCAAAGTTGCCTCTTCTTGCCTTACCAAAATGGAAGTCATCACCAATCACCAAATACTTAACATTTAATTTCTTGAATAAAATATCTTCAATAAATTGTTCTGCATCGCCGTTAGCAAAGGCACGATTAAAACTGACTATGAGTAAGTTATTAACAGGTAATTTAGAAAACTCTATGACTTTTTCTCGTAAACGCATCAGCCGAGAAGGAGCGTTATCGCCTAGAAAATACTCCAAAGGCTGAGGTTCAAAGACCATTACCACAACTGGCAAATCAAGTTTTTGTCCACGTTCAGCTAATTTCTTAATAACGGCAAGATGCCCTAAGTGCAAGCCATCAAAATTACCAATTGTAAGCACACAACCCTTTTCAAAAGGTTCTAAATGCGTGAGTCCTCTAATTAATTTCATGACCCTTTTAATAAAAAAAAGATTTTCATTCTATCATGTGCAACAAGCAAATGCCGTAGCCGATTAAAAACATATCTATTTACTCAATGAATTGGTAACCCGTTAAATTAATAAACGATACTTTTATGCACACGAGACGATGTAGGTTTTAGCTAAAATAATTTTGAGTAACAAGACTTAAATTAACTGGATTAAGATATTGCGAGGACGTAAAAAGCGAAGAATTGTTAATAGACGAGCGGTTATTGCAAATTCATTAGCCTGCGTTTACTTGATTTTTTCATCCGTAATTTCGGTAGTGGCCTTTGAATGACTTCAACGATAATATTACGCGGACGCATATTTTTCTCGGCTTTTAAAGCAGCTTTTTCAGCGACTTGCTCTGCAATAAATTTATCTTCCCATTTCTTTAAAGCTTGCGCAGCAGCGTCTTCTTGTTCAGCACTTCGTGGTTTAATATCAATTTTTTGTTCACCGACTTCACTGACACAAGGGGTTGCCTGATAAATAGTCTTATAAGGACTGATAGTGCATTTAAATACCTCAGCCTGCGCAGGAAAGACAACAGCCAGTAAGACTAGCATCAATACTTTCATAGAAAATTAATAATTAAAAAATATTAATACAGTAATTAGATTGGCGGATAACTAGGTTACCCGCCATAGTGATTAGTCTCTGCCGTTGAATATGCCTAAGAGCTGTAGCAAGCTTAAGAACAAGTTATAGATAGAAACATATAAAGAAATAGTTGCTAAAATATAATTAGTTTCGCCGCCATTCACTATTTGACTGGTCTGAAATAAAATCATACCTGACATCAATAAAATAAACATAGCTGATACGGCCAATGAAAGCGCAGGAATAGCAAATACAACTGCACCAATACTAGCTAAAAAGGCAACCAACACCCCGACCATTAAAAAACCACCTAAGTAACTAAAGTCTTTACGTGTTGTTAATGCATAAGCAGATAAGCCCATAAATATCAAGCCAGTACCGCCTAAAGCCATCATAATTAATTCATGCCCATTGCTAAAGGCTTTGACATACATGGATAAAATTGGACCTAGCGTTAAGCCCATAAAACCAGTTAAAGCGAATACAAAAAGCAAACCTAAAGCGCTATTGCTATATTTGGTCGTCAAGAATAGTAAGCCGTAAAAACCCACAAAAGTCATAATCATGCCGAAAGGCGGTAAGTTCATGACCATAGCCGCACCAGCGGTCATAGCGCTGAATATCAAGGTCATTGATAACAGCATATAAGTGTTTCTTAAAACTTTATTGGTAGCCAGTATGCTGGCATCCGGGCGTGAAATAGCGGTATTTATTTTCATTTTAGTTGAACCCCATAATATACAATTGAAAAATACACAGACGTGACGATTTTACAAGAGTTTCAAGTTCATTGTAAAAAAACTTGTCAACAATGTTAATGAGATAACATGGGTAAATTATGTAGCCTCTTGCAAATCCAGTATATTAGAACTTCAAACCATTTACCCTCAGCAGAAATTATGCCTAAAACTACAACTACCCTCGGTCTTTTAGCTAAAGAGCGCACTATTGCAAGCCCTGGCTTTAACCGCTGGTTAGTGCCACCCGCCGCCTTAGCCATACATTTATCGATCGGCATGGCTTACGGCTTTTCAGTATTTTGGTTGCCGTTATCTAAAGCCGTGGGTATTAAAGAAAGTCTAGCCTGTGGCCCTGATATCGGCTTTTTTCAAGAGCTGTTTGTGACTCAATGTGACTGGAGCATTTCCACTCTTGGCTGGATGTTTACTTTATTTTTTGTTTTCTTAGGCTCCTCTGCGGCTTTGTGGGGTGGATGGCTAGATCATGTTGGTCCTAGAAAGGCAGCGGTAGTCAGTACCTTATGCTGGTGTGGCGGTATGTTATTTTCTGCCTTAGGTATTTATGTGCATCAATTTTGGATGCTGTTGTTAGGCTCGGGGGTTATTGGCGGCATAGGCTTAGGTCTGGGATATATTTCCCCTGTATCAACACTGATCAAATGGTTTCCAGATCGACGCGGTATGGCGACAGGCATGGCTATTATGGGTTTTGGCGGTGGCGCTATGATTGGTTCGCCCTTAGCAGCCGGCTTAATGAAGCACTTTGCCAGCGCTACGGATGTCGGTGTGATGTCGACCTTTGTGGTCATGGCCATAATTTATTTTGTCTTCATGATGGCCGGCTCTTTCACTTATCGAATACCTGCTACAGCTTGGTCACCTAAAGGTTGGTCACCTGCCCCCGCACAATTAACTAATACCATGATTACCCAGCGTCATGTGCATGTAAAACAGGTTTTTAAAATTAAACAATTTTGGCTGTTATGGGGCGTGTTGTGCATGAATGTCAGTGCTGGCATAGGCGTCATTGGTATGTCGTCACCGATGTTACAAGAAGTGTTCGGAGGACAATTAATAGGCATCGATAAAACCTTTGCTGAACTTGACAAGCCTCAACTTGCCGCCATTGCTGCAGTCGCAGCAGGTTTTACTGCTTTATTAAGCCTGTTTAATATCGGTGGTCGCTTTATCTGGGCGAGCCTCTCAGATTTATTAGGCCGCAAGAAAACTTACATCGTTTTCTTTATATTAGGGGGATTACTTTATATCAGTGTTCCAGGTAGTGCACTGGCAGGCAACAAAGTATTATTTGTAGGTGCTTTTTGTCTTATTTTAAGTATGTACGGCGGTGGGTTTTCTACCGCACCTGCTTATCTAGCCGATTTATTCGGCACTCAAATGGTAGGTGCCATTCATGGCCGATTATTAACAGCTTGGGCGACAGCGGGTATTCTAGGGCCGGTCATCGTTAATTACATGCGTGAATATCAATTAGGCTTAGGCTTACCGCGCGAGCAAGTGTATAACCAAACCATGCTCATTTTGGCTGGTTTATTAATGATAGGTTTACTGTGCAATTTACTGATTCGTCCCGTCGCTGATCATTGGTTTATGTCTGATGCTGAGTTAGCAGAAGAAAAACGCCTTGCTCATGAAAAAATAAATAAAGCCAATATCAGCTCAACAAAAAACAGCGAGAAATCTACACCTCTCGTCATTGTAATAGTTGCATGGATAGGCGTTATTGCTCCACTGTCATGGGGTATCTATAACACGCTGATTAATGTGAGTAAGTTTTTTAATTGATAACCGTGGGTTGAATTACTAAAAAGGAAGACAATCCCACCTGATTTATCTTATTTCAAAATTCGAAAAAACCTCATAAACTTCTAATGGGGTTACTATAACCTGATCGACTCGTGCAGTAATAGGTCCTTTGTGGCACCATTGTACAAATGTTTCTAATATAGCATCTTCGGCTTCAGCAACAATTTCCACCTGTCCATCGACTAGGTTTCTTGTATATCCTTTAACGCCTAATTGCATAGCTTTCTTTCGAGTAAAGACGCGAAAATAAACACCCTGCACACGACCAGACACTAATAACCTAACTCTATTCTGCACGTTGGATGCTCCAGCAATAATGAATACGCTGATTTCTGGCAAAATCTTCCGGTATAGTCTGTTTAGTCATATCAACTATTTTTAAATCAGCTAATGCTTCAAGATCAATTTTAAATCGTCTGAAGTTGGTAGAAAAATATAGAATCCCATTAGATGCCAATAAAGAAGCTGCATTATTGATCAGTGACACATGATCGTTTTGTATATCGAACACATCCGTCATACGCTTAGAATTAGAAAACGTAGGTGGATCCAAAAATATTAAATCATACTGCGGTTTATTTTCTTGCTTAGCGGCTACTGCCAACCAATCCAAACAATCGGCCTGTATAAACTCATGTTCGCCGCTGCTTTTATTCAAAGCCATATTATTTTTAGCCCAAGCAATATAAGTATTGGACATATCAATCGTAGTGGTTAACTTTGCGCCACCCATTGCCGCGTGTACAGAAGCACTACCCGTATAAGCGAATAAATTTAAGAAGCGTTTATCTTTAGCTTGTTTTTGAATCAACATACGAATGGGGCGATGATCTAAAAACAAGCCGGTATCAAGATAATCTTCAAAATTTACCAGTAACTTGCAACCACCTTCTTCAATCGTATGGAATAGACCTACTTCAGCCTGTTTTTCATACTGATCGGTGCTGCGTTGTTTTTTACGTATCTTAAGAAACACTTGCTCACGCGGCACGTTTAATACTTTAGGAATTTCTGCTAATAAAGCCGCTAAGCGTTGATCAGCTTTATGTTGATCTATACTTTTAGGTGGCTCGTATTCTTGAATATTAACCCAGGTTTGGTCGCCTTGATAAATATCTATAGCCACGGCATATTCGGGTAAATCAGCATCATAAACGCGATAACAGCTAACAGATTGCTGCTTGGCCCAACGAGAATACTTTTTCAGATTCTTCGATAAACGATTAGCAAACATGTCAGCACCCTGATTCTCGATGACTTGTTCAGTGCTAACCATATCCATCGCCTGAATCACTCTATCTTCCTGAGTTTTTGCTTTAGGAATAAAGAAACTACTTTCTTCGATATTCAAACGTAATAACTTACATTCCAAAGCGCCATTAAATAAAGTAATAGGTTTTTGTGAACGTATACCTAAACGAAAGCCTAGCTCTGGATTACTAATGATCATGGCGGCTTTCCAGCCAACAAAATGAGCCTTTAGAGATTCACCAAATTTTTTATAAAGATCTGAGGTTTCTTGTTCAGTGCCTAAACGTTCCCCATAAGGAGGGTTACAGATTAACAAACCGGGCTTCCAACTGCTAGCAGGACTAGCATCTTCTATATCACGTCGTTCAACATGAATTTTATGCTGTAAACCCGCATTGGCAATATGTGCCAGTGCCGTGTTGACCGTCTGACGATTTTGATCAAACCCGACAATGATAGGCAAGGTTTCAATACCAATCTTTTTGCGCTGTTGCGCTTCAGTACGTAACTTTTCCCAGCATTGCGCATCATGTTTTTTCCAGCCTATAAAGCCGAAGTAATCGCGCAACAATCCTGGTGCATAATCAGCAGCAATCATGGCACCTTCTAATAACAAGGTACCTGATCCACACATGGGATCGATTAACGTACCTTGATTTTTAGCAATCTGTGGCCAACCGCAACGTAACAGCATCGCAGCGGCTAAGTTTTCTTTCATGGGTGCTTTAATATTGACATCCCGATAACCACGGCGATGTAAGCTTTCCCCAGAAAGATCTAAGCTGAGCTGAGCAAGTTCACCCTGCAAATACACATTGATTCGAATACTTGGTTGCGCCGTATCGATACTAGGGCGTTGTTGAAACTTTTCCCGCATTTGATCTACTATGGCATCTTTTACTTTTAAGGCACCAAAATGAGTGTTATTGATGGCCTCTGAATTCTTGGCGCTGAAACTCACCGCAAAGGTATCATCTGGATTCATATGCTCAAACCAGTCTATCGCTTGTATACCTTTATAAAGATCTTCTTGGTTTTTAACTTCAAAAGAACTTAATACCAATAATATGCGATTAGCTGTTCTAGACCACAAGCAAGCTCGATACGCAGTTTCTAAGTCACCCTCAAAAGCAACACCGGCCATGGTTGCTTTAATTTGAGTAATCCCTAACGATTGTAATTCTTCAGTGAGTAGAGTTTCCATCGCCTTAGGCGTGGTGGCGAACAGTTTATAGGTAGACATAGTGATAAGGCTAAAGGTGAAAGGCTAAAGGTAAAAAAACTCACCTAAGCGGTATGAAAGGACGAACAGATTTTGAGTAATTATAACTGCACAAATTAAAACGGTCGGGTTAGCGCAACTAACTCGACCGTTTTAATCTTTTATCTTTATTTTGCTTGTTATTGAATTTTGATAAGCTCTACATCAAATATTAACGTTGCATTAGGAGAAATTGGGCCGGCACCTTGTGAACCATAAGCCAAATTAGCAGGGATATAAAAACGGTATTTTGCTCCAACTGTCATTAATTGTAAGCCTTCAGTCCATCCAGAAATGACTCTATTTAATGGAAATGAAGTCGGTTCACCACGACTATATGAACTATCAAACTCCTTACCATCCAACGTTGAACCTTTATAATGTACCGTGACATTATCGGTTGCCGATGGAGTTGCAGTTCCTGTTCCTGCTATCAATATTTCATATTGCAAACCGCTTGCAGTCGTTACGATATTTGCTTTTTTTGCATTCTCTAATAAGAATGCAGTACCCTCTGCTTTATTTTCTGCGGGTGAGGTAGCATTAGCCATTGAAAACATAGTAATCCCTATAATTAAAGCGGTGATAATTGAAATAACTTGAATTTTTGTCAAGGTGTCACCTTTGTTGATATAAATGAGCAGCTATTTTAGCAAAAAATAAGCCTAAAATATCAATTGATTTTACATCCTTCTAATTGACTTTTAAAAAGCCTAGCACGATTTGCTACTTTTTCAGCAACCCGAGTTAAGCCAGCTTTATTTAAGTAGGTTTTATGCTTATAACCAGCATGTCCTTCGTGATAAGCAAGATATAAGTTTTTAGTATCTTCTTTAGGTATTCCTAACTTATTATGACTTATCGCACAGTACCAACCAATAAAATCACTGGCATCGCCAAAATCATCGCGATCAGCCGTCCAACTCCCCGTCTTATCAAGATAATCTTGCCAAGTCTTATCCAAAACTTGTGCATAACCATAGGCACTGCTAGGCCTAAACCAAGGAATAAAGCCTAATAACCAAACGCGAGGCGCCTGTGCATCTGCTACGTAATGCGATTCTTGATGCATAATCGCCATTTGTACAGGAATAGGTACACCCCATTTTTGATACGATCGCAGGGTATCTGCATACCAGTCATCTTTTTCTTTAAAGGTCGCACATAAATTATCGCCATTTCTAGGCGGCATTACAGTACAAGCCGTCAATGTGCATAAAAACAACACTAGAACTATTCTTTTCATAGAGCGTAAACCATAGCAAAGTGGTCCATTAATTTAGTGCAAAATCCATTAAAATGTCCTTAAATTGCTGCACCTAGGTAATTGTTATATTATTACATCAGAAATTTAAATCTGGCTATATGAATGACGTCACTAACCGAACTAAATCAATATTCTTCCGAACATAATCATAATCAATGCGTCAGCCTTGCCTTAGGTACTGCTCAACAATTATGTAATCAACGTGGCGTTCTATTAACAACCATACGTCATCAAGTATTGACGCTTATTTGGGAAAGCCATAAAGCCGTCAAGGCTTATGAGTTATTAGATCGACTAAGGCCCTTACAAGCCACTGCAAAACCAGCAACTATCTATCGTGCTTTGGATTTTTTAATTGAACAAGGCCTAATTCATCGAGTAGAAAGTCTTAACGCCTTTGTAGGCTGTCGTTGCTCAGATCAACAACACGAACAACTGTTACTCATTTGTAAACTCTGCGAGCAAGTCGATGAACGTCCTGCTGCCGAAGTTATGTCTGCATTATTAGAAGAGTCAAAACAAGCCGGCTTTATGATTCATAGTAAAGCTATAGAAATTCATGGTATTTGCTCTGACTGTAGCACTAAATGATGCAATTTAAGCACGCCCTACTCCTCTTGCTTATAGCGTTTAAATCATGAGCCCTGCCCTTCAAACTTCACACAGAAAACACCAAACCTTATATATCGCCATCGCTTTGTTAGCAGGCATTATGGTTGGTGAACTACTTAATTTAACGCTACATGACCTTAGCCAGCCGAACCCACTCAATCAGATACTTTCACTCTTTACAGCATTAACCGATATTTTTTTACGCTTGATAAAAATGATTATTGCCCCGTTGGTTTTTTCAACACTGGTTGTTGGTATGGCTAAAATGGGCAATATTCAGACCGCTGGCCGTATCGGTATCAAAGCCATGCTCTGGTTTTTTTCAGCTTCATTTTTTAGCTTATTGTTAGGCATGTTATTGGTGAATATATTTGAACCCGGCCATGCTCTACAGCTAGCCTTGCCAGCCATCGGGACTACTACTGGTTTATCAGCAGTTCAGCCCACTCTTGCAAACTTAGTCGCGCATCTATTTCCTAAAAGCATCGTTGATGCGATGGCTACTAACGATATATTGCAAATCGTGGTTTTTTCCATGTTCTTTGGCTTAGCCAGCGCAGCCATCGGCGACTTGGCCAAACCCGTGGTTATGCTATTAGATTCATTAACCCACATTATGCTAAAAATGACCGGCTACATCATGCATTTTGCACCAGTTGCTATATTTGCCGCGATGGCATCAGTGGTAGCTCAACAAGGCATAGGTATTCTAGTAGCTTATGGCAGCTTTATAGGTGAATTTTATTTAGGACTGCTATTACTTTGTGCTGCGCTCACGGGTGTAGGTTTTGTGTTTTTAAGAGGCCGAATATTTTCTTTACTAAGGCATATACGTGAACCTATGTTACTAGCTTTTGGTACCGCTAGTAGTGAAAGCGCTTACCCTAAATTATTACAACAATTAGAACGTTTCGGCTGCGATGAAAAAGTCTGCGGCTTGGTATTGCCTTTAGGCTACTCCTTTAACCTTGACGGCAGCATGATGTATATGACTTTTGCAGTTTTATTTATTGCTCAGGCTTATGGCATTGATATGGCGTTAAGCGATCAACTGTTTATGCTGTTGGTATTATTATTTACCAGCAAAGGCGTGGCAGGTGTACCTAGGGCTTCGTTGATCGTTATCGCTGCAACCCTGTCCCAGTTTAATATCCCTGAAGCGGGTTTATTATTATTACTGGGCATAGACCAGATTTTAGATATGGGACGTAGCGCAACTAATGTATTTGGCAATAGTATTGCTGCAAGCCTAGTGAGTAAATGGGAAAAATCCTTACGTTAACTTAGATGCAATCGCCATACTCTAAAGTTAACAAGCGGCAGTCAAAAAATGTTTGCGGCATCAGGGTGCTAATATAAAAGCGCAGGATAAATTCCAGCAATAAGCAAAGGGTCAGGGTGCGTGCTACGCTACTGAGTAGTTTGAAGCGTGTATTTTGTGAACAGACCCAAACTGAGCGCGTCCACCACACGATGGGTAGCAATAACATGCCATGTACCGTTTTCCAACTGGCAATCGTATAAGTCTCAGTCATTGCCCGATAATCAATATAATAAATAATAATATTAACTAATATAAAGAAAGGCCAAAAAGCGCGCCATAATGAGCTTTCACCTAACCAAGCCGAATATAAGGTTTGATACCATCCATTAGATGAGCAATCACGCCAAGTACTTTTAACCGCTGGCGTATAACAATACACCAACAAAAATAAAGCGACTAAAAATATGACCGCCTCGAGTTGAGAAAATAACTTTGTATACGTAAAAATGATCGGTAAAGTTTTAGTAAACATAGGATTTTCCTTAACTGACTATAAAATCTGTACTTGCTGCTTTACTAAGTTATCAAAACTTAAAAACAACGAACATCTATAATAAATGAAGTCATCAAACACCTACAAGATTTTTATATACACTGCACTACCTTGCGAAGCCAAAGCTTTTATTGAGCATTACAAGCTTAAAAAAGATTTAGAAGTACACGCCTTCGCCATTTATTTAAATAATGATATCTGTCTAGCCGTCACGGGTTTAGGTAAAAGCGCCATGGCCGCAGGCGTGGCTTATACACAAGCACGCTATACCTCAACTGAACATCCGGTTTTAGTCAATGTTGGCATAGCGGGCCATCAACATCATCCTTTAGGTGAACTATTTTTAATCGATAAGATTAGTGATGTAGATAGTCAAAAAAGTTATTACCCTGCCTTGATAACGACAGCATCCTGTCGTCGCGCGAGCCTTCAAACCGTATCTAAACCACAGCTCCAGTATCATGAATCAGAACTATCCGATATGGAAGCCTCTGCCTTTTATGAAACAGCCGTACGCTTTAGCTCTAGTGAATTAATTTGTTGTTTGAAAGTCATTTCAGACAATCAAGAAACATCGGTAGATGCGATTAATGCTAAACAAGTTAGCACATTAATAGCCGTACACCTTTCTACTATTGAAGCTTTGCTGATGCAGACTAATGCTCTGGCGGATTTAATTACTAGCCCTGAACCCCAGTTACTTAATGAACTAGTGCAGCGGTATCATTTTACCGCGCATCAACGCCAGCAATTAAAAAACCAACTATCGCGCTGGGATGTCCTAACCGACCAACAGCCCTTATTGCTAGATGATATGAATTTAGTGAATGGTAAAGATGTGTTGCGCTTTATAGATTCACGCATTAATGAACTTAGCTTTAATTTATAAACGCCTACAATCAACCATCTAGATTTCGGGGGAAAAACATGCACCCTACTTACCTAGCTATTTTTATTAAGATACTTACAAGATTTGATACTTGTAAAATTCTTGTCATAGAACCAATCTATAATGAGATGCATGACTACCTAAATATTTGATTTTCAACGCTATCAAATTGGTCCAATGCTTTTCAATCTATTAAATCGCCCACATGCGTTTATTATGCAACTTTTTTAATAAAGCCTTTATGATAAATGACACGTTATCTAAACATTACAAACACGCTAGATGTTATCTTTTTATTCTACTCATATCTGTCATATCAGGCTGCGCGACTAATAAAATCCAAGATCCAAACTGGCCAAATGAACTCCCCCCTAGAGCGTATTTTCTGGATCAATACCAGCAAGATTTAACCAATCAAAAAACTCAAAATCAGGAGGAATATTTAACTTGGATAGTTCGTTTTTATAAAGGCTCAGACTTGTATCCGAATGGCTGGAATAATATAACTCAAGACATTGTACTAAAACTAAAAAGCGCGCCAACAGCAGATAATATCAAGGTTAAATTGAATCTACTTGGTTTATTGATTTCCGAGGAATGGGCCAAAAATAATAAGACCCGAATGATTAGTTCTTACCATGTTTCAGTATGGGGTAATGCTCTACTTAAGTCACTGGAGCAGAGTGAAACCTTAGAACTTATCGACCGAGTCGCTTCTGATGTTGACGATTTATTAGCTCGAAAAATACCTGCAGAGATCATCGTTGCTGATCGTTACTATGTTCAAGATGAAGAAATTCTATAGCATAGAATTATTTTAAAAAATCATTAATCTTTTTAAGCTCTAACTCTCTCAATTCTTCTAATCGCTTAATAAAGTCATATAAATATCTGTTAGTTTTTACTTTATTACCAGACTTAAGGTTATGTATTGGTATTAAATGAAATTCATTATTTAATTCTTTCACACAATCCACCTTAGAATTATAGTCCGATTGATATACTATCAAATCAAGATATTTTACAGTCGCAGTGTGGTTTCGTCATCAGTCGGAGGTGGCATAATACGCTTTGTTCACACATCACCATTAAAGCTCTCATCAATACTCTACCCGCTCATTCAATCGTGTACTTGATGTGCGCAATATTGAACTCACTTATTCAATCATGTGCTAGATGTACGCAGTGTTGAACCCGCTGATTCAATCGTGTATAGGCATACTTAAGCTTGAGCTGCCTATTGAATTGTGTGGACTACTTGTACAGAGATGAAATTAAAAAAACACCATCATAATGTCAGGTTTTAAAAACAATACCAGAACTAGACACCGCTTTGCCATCCGCCACCTAAGGCTTTATACAAGGCAGCCAAAGCCGTTGCTGTGGCTGTTTCACTTTGGGCTAAACGATCTTGATCTTCTAATAATCTTAATTCAGTATCTAGTACGGTCAAAAAATCGCTAACACCTTCATTGAAGCGTAATTGAGCTAATTCTTCTGCTCTCGCGCTAGCATTAGCAGCAGACAGCAATAAGCCTTGACGTACCCTTACCCGATTGTAATTGACTAGCGCATTTTCAGTTTCTTCTAAGGCGTTGAGTACTGTTTGCTCATACTGCGCCAAGCTGGCTTCAGCGCTGGCATTAGCTGCTTTAATACGCGCATAGACGTGAGCCATATCTAAGAAAGCCCAACTAATTCTTGGCCCTATCGAATAAGCGTCTGAGCCTCCAGCACCTACGGCTGATAACATACTGGCTTCTAAGGATAATGTACCCACAATGGTAACGCGTGGAAAAAGGTCGGCCGTAGCAATACCTATACTAGCGGTAGCTGCCGCCAACATCCGCTCAGCCATTTTTATATCTGGCCTGCGACGTAATAATTCAGCGGGATTTCCAATATTGATTATTTCTGGAATTTTAGGCATAGGTTTAACAGGCGTTAACTGCTCCGTTAAGGCATTAGGTAACTGCCCTGTTAATACACTCAAGCGATGCATGGCCCTATATATGCCAGACTCTAAAACCGGAATAATCGCTCTGGTAGTATCAAGCTGAGCAGTCGCCCTAGAGGTATCTAATTCAGTACCTCGCCCACCTTCAAGCCTAATACGAGTTATCTCTTGAGTTTTTATTTGGTTTTCCGTGTTCTTTCTGGCGACTGCCAATTGATTTTGCAAACCACGCAACTCAAAATAATTTCTAGCCACTTCAGCAACCAAACTAACACTCAGATCGCGTAAGGTCGCTACTTGGGCATCAACCTCATCATTGCTGGCTTCAACACTGCGTCTTACTCGGCCAAAGATATCGACTTCCCACAGCGCATCAAAACCTACGTTGTAAAGCTTTAAACCACGCGGTGCATAAGTCGAATTGTTTAAAGCGCCAAAACTTCGTTTCTGATCGGTGTAATTTGCATGTGAGCTAACAATAGGCGCTAAATTTAACGCCGATTGTAAATAAAGAGCACGCGCTTCACGAATATTAGCGTTAGCAGCCTGTAAATCGTAATTATGCGCGATGGTCTGTTCAATGAGAGTATTCAGCTCCTTATCTTGAAACAACTTCCACCAACTTAGCTCCAGGCCTTGCCCTGTAAATTCAGAGGTTTCCGCTCGTGCAAAGGTTTTGGGTACATCGGTAATGGGTGCTTTATAGTCTGGACCTACTGCGCAAGCACTTAATAACCCAGCGCCTAACGCAATGATGTTTAATAGAAATAATCTTAAAGACTGACTCATAACTCTGCCTTTGATGGCAGAGCGGTCTTAGTCTTTGCTAGGCGCAGACGTTGCGATAAGGTCTGTACGGCCACATAAAACACCGGCGTTAACAATAAGCCAAAAAAAGTCACCCCCAACATACCACTAAACACCGCTGTACCTAATATTTGCCGAGATTCAGCACCTGCGCCAGTTGCTATCACCAAAGGGAATACCCCCATAATGAAGGCGAATGACGTCATCAAAATAGGACGTAAACGGATGCGAGAGGCTTCCACCGCCGCATCAAAAAAGCTTAAACCACTTTCTTGCCGTCGCTTGGCAAATTCTACAATTAAGATGGCATTCTTACTGGCTAAGCCCACCAAGACGATAAAGCCTATTTGCGTAAAGATGTTGTTATCCATGTGATTAAGCCAAACCCCAACCATTGAAGACAGTATGCACATGGGTACAATCAAGATCACCGCAAACGGTAACGACCAGCTTTCATATTGAGCAGCCAGCGCCAGAAATACAAAAATAACACTCAATGGAAAAACTAATAACGCTACATTACCAGCCAGTACTTGCTGTAGACTCAGTTCAGTCCATTCAAAATCGAAACCAGGTGGTAACTCTCTTGCCATCAGGTTATTCATAATATCAATGGCTTGACTAGAACTAATGCCCGGCAAAGTCCCGCCATTGATTTCGGCTGTGGGATACATGTTGTATCGAGTGATTTTATCGGGCCCGTTAATTTGCTGTACATTTATTAATGAACCTAGCGGCACCATATCGCCTTTAAGATTGCGCGTTTTCAATTGGGTAATATCTTCTGGAGCCATACGGAATTCTGAATCCGCCTGTGCGACCACTTGATAAGTCCGACCAAAGCGATTGAAATCATTCACATACAAAGAACCTAAATAGATCTGCAGCGTATCAAACACGTCTTTTAACGGCACGTCCATAGACTTTACGCGGGTGCGATCTACATTCAAAAACAGCTGAGGAACGCTGGCTCTAAAGGTGGTAAATAAGCCTACTAATCCTGGTTGCTGAGAACCTAAAGCGATCATGTCGGTACTCACCTTTTTTAAAGCTTCAATACCGGCATTACTACGATCCTGAATTTGTAATTTGAAACCACCGACCGAACTCATACCTCGAATGGGCGGCGGCGCAAACACCGCGATGTATGCATCATCAACGGCACCGAGTCGTTTCTTAAGATCTTCAATCACGACATTGGCATGCAAATTGGCATGACCTGCACGGTCATCAAAACTATCTAAAGTCGCAAACATCGTAGCCACGTTGGACTGACTAGCACCGCTGAGAATAGAAAATCCAGAATACGCGTTAACATGATTAACACCTTCAGTCTCCAGAATAATCTTGGTCGCTTGTTCTACCACGGCTTGTGTTCTAGCTAAAGAGGCTGCATCGGGTAATTGTGCAAACAAAATTAAATAGCCTTGATCTTGCTGTGGAATAAAACCTGTAGGTACTTTTTCAAAAGCCAAGAAATTAAGCCCGCATAAGCCGGCATAAAGCACTAGCACTAAAGTGGTCATTCTAATCAACCTACCTACTAGACGCGAATAACCATGACTAAAGCGATCAAAGAAGCGATTAAATCGCATAAAAAACCAGCCAAACAAGGTGTCTATTAAACGTGTAAATTTATCTTTATCGCCATGCGCCCTATCCAACAATAAGGCGCATAAAGCAGGACTCAAGGTTAATGAATTAAAGGCAGAAATGACGGTTGAAACGGCAATGGTCAAGGCGAATTGTTTGTAAAAAGCGCCAGAAACACCGGTAATAAAAGCTGTAGGCACAAACACAGCAACCAACACTAACGCCGTTGCAATAATAGGACCTACCACTTCGCTCATTGCTTTTCGAGTGGCTTCCCTAGCTGACAGCCCTAAGCCAATATGACGCTCCACATTCTCGACCACCACAATGGCATCATCAACAACAATCCCTATTGCCAACACCAGCCCAAATAATGACAACGTATTTAAAGATAAGCCCATTGCTGACATCACGGCAAAAGTACCAATTAGAGAAACGGGTACGGCAAGTAATGGAATCAAAGTGGCGCGCCAGTTTTGCAAGAACACCACGACGACAATAACTACCAGCAACAGTGCTTCAAATAACGTTTTTATTACCGCGCTAATTGATTGCTGAATAAACACCACCGTGTCATAGACCATTTTGTAATCCAGACCTTCAGGAAAATGAGTCTTCAACTTTTGCATCGCCTCAACTACGGCTTTTTTGGTATCTAAGGCGTTAGAACCCGGTAACTGAAAAATAGCCAAACCGACAGTCGGCTCGCCATCTAATAACAAGCCTGAATTGTAATCCTTAGCGCCCAACTCGATTCTAGCCACGTCTTTAAGTTTAGTGACCTGACCATTAGCCCCTTTTTTGATAACGATATCCGCAAACTGCTCTGCTTCCATCAAGCGTCCCAAGGTACTAATCGTATATTGAAAATCAGTGCTTTCCCCGGGTTGTTGACCGACCACACCGGCCGCAACCTGTACATTCTGATCTCGAATAGCATTAACCACATCACTTGCAGTCATATTACGGGCAGCAATCTGTTCAGGATTCAACCACAAGCGCATGCTGTAATCCCTAGCCCCAAACACCACAATATCGCCCACACCGGGCAAACGCGCCAAAGTATCTTTAATTTGTAAGAGTGCATAATTACTTAAATACACACTATCGTAGCGTTTATCAGGTGAAACCAGATTCACCACCACGCTCAAATCTGGACTACGCTTTTTAACGCTAATGCCCTGCCTTCTAACATCTTCAGGCAACCTAGGCTCAGCCAGTGACACCCTGTTTTGCACTAATACCTGAGCTTTGTCTAAGTTGGTGCCAGGTTTGAAAGCAATCGTTAAAGCCATGCTGCCACTGTTAGTCGATTGCGAAGACATATACAACATATCTTCAACACCGTTAACTTCTTGCTCGATAGGCGTGGCGACTGTTTCTGCCACCACTTGAGCATTCGCTCCGGCATAACTGGTGGTAATCAATACTGTGGGCGGCGCAATCTCAGGATATTGGGTAATCGGTAAAGTGATCAGCGCAAGACTACCCACCAGAACAATTAGGATAGATAATACGGCAGCAAAAATAGGACGATCGATAAAAAAATCAGCAAAACGATTCATGACTATTTCTCGCCTTTAGGCTCAACTAGCGAGATACGTTCGGCATTAACCTGAAGTCCAGGCATGAGTTTTTGTATACCCTCAATAACCACCCACTCATCGACTTTTAAACCTTCAGTAATAACGCGCAACTGCCCGACATGAGTTCCCAGTAGCACTTTTCGATATTCTACTTTTTGCTCCTGATTAACCACCCAAACAAAGCGTTGCGCTTGATCGGTGGCAATAGCCCTATCAGGTATTAAAAGTGCCGAATAAGGTGCACTGCCGCGTACACGCAAGCGAGCAAAAAAACCGGGACTGAGTAAACCATCAGCATTCGCCAAGACGCCACGCAAAGAAATCGTGCCCGTAGTTATATCGGCTTTAGGTGAAATATAATCAATATGTCCTAAGTGAGGGAAATCAGTCTCATCGGCAACCGCAAGTTGCACAGGGACTGGACGTACACGATTGCCGTCATGAATGGCTAAACGTCGATATTTAAGAGCCGAACGCTCATCGACATCCACATAAACATAAATAGGATCGACTGAAACGATAAACGTTAATAGCGTGGCATCACCGCCACCGCCACCGCCGCCGACCAAATTACCTTCGGTAATCAGTTCACGACCTATACGTCCATCTATCGGAGCACGTATTTTAGTGAATTCCAGATTTAATTTAGCCGTAGCGACATTGGCTGTTGCTGATTGCACTGCAGCTAGGGTTTCTTGTGAGCCTTTAGTCCTAGCATCATGTTCTTCTTCTGAAATGGCTTTACCGCTAAATAAACGCTCAGCCCGTCCCAAATCATTTTTAGCTAAGTCATGTTTAGCTTTGGCTCGCGCCAACTCTGCTGCGGCAAAATCAAGCTGAGCAGCAAAAGGTTTAGGGTCAATCTGAAATAAAAGATCTCCTTTTTTCACCTGCTCTCCTGCTTTAAAGTTAACCGTTTCTAAATAACCGCTAACCCGTGCACGTATATCGACTGAGCTGACCGCTTCTATGCGACCGGTATAATCATCCCACTCAGTAACGTCTTGCGTTAAAGGTTGAGCTATTTTAACGTTAGGGACTGGCATCTGAACTTTATTGACAGTTGTGTCGTCCTTGCTGCCACAGCCCATCAAAATTAACGTAAAAAAGAAGAACAGCCCTTGATTTCTATGAGAAACTGCTGCTGGCCTATGTGTGTATTTATTCATTCCTTGGATACCTTGATGCTTACAACGGGGGAAGCTAAGTCATTAGAACTATAACTTTAATCCTTAGCATTATAACAACTTAGCTCAACTCTAATGTATGAATATAAAGGGATTTTATTACGAGACCACTACTGCTATAGAAATTAGTCCGTGAACCATCAGAGGTTTTTAGTTTAATTAGCACTTTAAACAGCATTACCAACAATCAGCAACGGTCATACCTAGCCCACTAAAACCTCTTACACCTGCTTGATCTATTGTTAGTGTGCCGCATTGATCAGATGATTGTGCACCTGTTGGGACTGCTTGCAATTCATAACTTACATTAGTAGAAGTCGAAATCAATAATTGGTAATAAACTATAGTTCCGCCGACTGGACTGGTAGCCGCATAAATACCAGAAACTCCAGCACTAGGATAAACATTATTGACGGTACTAAAACGCTCCATCGCATTAGCAAAACCCATTAATGCAGCCTGAGCATCCACTCGTCGTGATTTCATAATACTACTTTGAAAGTTAGGATAGGCAATACCCACTAAAATACCAATGATGGCCACCGTAATCATCAACTCAATTAACGTAAAACCTAAACTCAAAGGTTTCTTTTTGTATAGCGTCATAAACTTAAAAATATTCCCATTATTTTAATTGATGCCAAGAACGTTTGGCCGCGCCACTAGAACCAACACCCGCACCTGTAACAATGGCCATTGCACCCATTGAGCCACTTATATAGTTATAATTAACGGTCGTTGATGCCATTAATGTTGGCGTATTAATAATTCCTATCGCTAAATTTATGCCTGATACAAATTGTGACACACCATTAACCAACACTTGATCTTGACTATTAACAACCCCATCACCATTAATATCGAAAGGTGCGATGCTCGATTGCCCACCATTGAATGCACCTAACTCAATTAAATTAGATGTACCACCTGCTGCACATGGATTAGCACTCGGTATTAATGTTGAGAAAACGACTAAACCATTACTAACCAAAGGTGCACTAACGATTCGCTCTCCTTGAGCGCTGGAATAATACAAATCTAATACCCAGCCTTTTTTTAACGGACTCGTTGCCGTACAACCGGCACTACTTTGTGCATAACACACTGCATTCTTAGAAACCACGGCAATTGACTGAGAGGTTGTAGTTGGCGTGCCTGTTGGACAAGTATTGGAAGACGAACAAGCCAGTGTACCTAGCCCTTCGTAAGTAATAGTTTGCGTTTGCAACAGAGTACGATCTGTAATCACAGTCCCCTGATCCCATAAACCATAAAGGCTTTGTACTTGTGCGTTACTCCCGATCATATTGTCGCTAGGCTCAAAATATTGCCCCGTACCAAAATATATCATCCACCCCACTTCGTTTTGATCCGTGCCTACTCCACCTGCAGGCCCTACATTAGGTTTGGCAGTAATAGCTTGCCGGTTAGCTGATGCACAACTGCCAGAGGTCGTGCAAGCCACAAAAAAAGGCGCATTAGGAATGAGGTAACTACCAGCGCTACCCGACACATCAAACTTCCAAAAATTACCATGTAAATCTCCCGCATAAACAGTATCAACACTAAGATCATTATTGGTATCAATTGCTATGGGCGATGACAAGCCATTAACAGTAGCTAATCCACTAATATCAGCATTAAAGGTATCTAATTTTTGAATAACACAACCACTTTTAGCATCCAGTATAAATAATACGGCATGACCATTAGCACTGTTATATCCATTAGCAGCAAGTATCACCCAATGGCCATCTTGCAGCCTTACTACTGAAGGTTGCCCTAAGGTGTAACCTAAATCATTAATATCGTAATTGGCACTAGTCGCTCCCCATGCACTACAATCAGTCGCCAATGATGGGGCAATACTAGTAAATTCCCATAACACCTGACTTGCACTAAAGTTATTAGGCGTCGTTACATCCAATGCAAATAGTGCTTTACCACCTGCACCGCTAGCGCCTGCCAGTAAAGTATGCCAGGCGGAACCATCATAAACATCACCCACACCAGATAGACCATCGACATAAAATTCATGTACATAATTAGGTGACGTAAGATGACTCAATTTAGGGTAAAGCGCATTAGGAACATAAGCAAAGAGCTCCTGCCCCCCTGTGCTGTTGCTGCTAGCATCAAAGCCGTGCAGCATTCCGTCATTAGCGCCCACATAAAGCATGGCTGTTCGATTAATATAAGCGCTAGAATTTATATAAGTATTGTAACTACTACCCTCAGCACCTAGTAACACACCATAACCATAATCTTTACTGCCTACGTAAACTGAATTGGAATTAACAATATCACCCAGCACATTTGTTCTGTTTCTAAACACGCCACCCTGTAATTGCTCTTGACTCTGATCACCACTTAACCAAGCCAACCTATCAGCCCCCTTACCATCATTAAAACCTGCAAAAGTATTTAGATAGGTCTGTTGTGTAATTGTTAGGTTACTCCAAAGAAATGAAATGCCTCCCGAGGTCATACTCGGATTATAGCTATAAATGTGCCTTCCAATAATTGGAAGTAGAGACGAGGCTTCCCATAACGAAGGGATTGTTAACGTCCCAGTATTGGCATTAACATTCGAGGCAAACAGTTGCCCGCTCCAATCAACAGCATTATATTTAGCTTGATAAAACAAAGTGCCTGCATTTAATTGAGTTTCATTAGACGCAGATGCAGCCAAGGTAGTGACAGAATTAGGCGTGCTTAAAATAACATGAAAGATACTATCCAAAGCATTAGCTAAGGTCGGATAATCCGATGCAAAATATGAACTCACAGTCCCTCCTGCATTTGCAATCGCATTTAACGGCGGGGCTTTAATGCCTGAACCAAAACCGACTACATAGGTTTTTACCCCTGAGTTCAATAAATTCGATGCAGAGATTGCAGCAGCATTGGTTGCAGTGGTCCCCGTTGGCACGCCAATTGGATCAACCACAATATTGCCATTCATATCAGTGTCGGGTAAACCATCAGTCACCAAAATAACGACATTGTTGCCACAAGAAACAGGCAGTGGATAAGTGGACATTAAATAGCCTTGAAAAGGGTCATTTAAAATACCTGAAAAATAATCATTGGCAGTTTTTAAGGTACCCTGAGTAGGAGTATTCCCAGCATTTTTAATACCCATATTGGTACACTGAGCATTCTGAATACAAGTAGCAGGCGTAGTCTGGGGTACATTGCAAGCTAACAAGTTACCAATAGCATTACTTTGAGCCAGGGTTAATGCTGCCATGGGGGTTTGTAAATAACCGTGACCTGGTGAAGTCGAAGCATAATATGCTGAGCCTACAAAACGCCAACTCTGTTGTTTTCCAAAGTCTACGATGCCATCTGCAATATTAATGGGTGATGGCAAAAAGCCATTTTGATAATTAAATAAAGAATATCCCTGAGTCGTTTCACTAACCAAATTCTGCCATATAGGGAGTTGATCAGAGCTACCAATCTTCTTTTTAAAGCAACGATAGCTATCCCATGGCCCCGTCAGTAAATTTTCGCCATTATTAAACCCATTTGGATAATTTATACTTGCCGCAGCATTTGCAGTAGGCGAATAGCAAAAACCCACACCTTGATTCTGAGCATCATAATAAGGCGAGTTAAAGTTATAATAAATATAGTCGACACCGAGTAAACCTGTTGGATTTTGTATGCGGTAACTTTTTAAGGGTGAGGCTCTTGAATTTGTTGTTAGTGGACTGTAATTAGCTGGGTTATAACTAACATCATATTCTGAATTATGAATAAACATGTTTGATACACTCGATAGTTGATAGGTCATTAACCCCATATTAATTTCGCCCGCATAGCTGCTAGTCATGTTTTCAATAACGGCCCTAGCAATTTCTGACTTACTACTAGGGCAATTACTGCCCTGAGCTACCCCATCAGAGTCTTCATCCATAGTGTTGGAGTTGTCCAATATAACCAATATATTGGGTTGCCCAGCAGGGTTTATTGATAATGGTATTTGAGAGGGGTCGGCGTAAACGCAGGGGCTCAAAAAAAGCATCATAATATAACTACTAAACTCAGTACGTACTTTATGCCATAAATATCCTAATTTGATTTCAATGACCCCATAAACACTGGTCATTAATTCTTGGCAAATAAGCTTACTCATAATAAATCTCCAACAAAGACAATGCGTAACAATTTGCATTATAGGCAAGTGATCTCATAACTTCGCTTATCAGTAAGTTAATATAAATAGATGATGGATTGTAAAATAACAACAGCGTTGGTTGTGCCACCGACAGCTCTAACGGTAATCTTATACGGTTGTTGCATAGTGCTTCCTGGAACACAAGGTACTGGGCAAAACGCATTTAATTTTTGTATAAAATAGAGGGGGGGCGCGTTATTACCTAAGTTTGTCATTAATGAAAGCGCTACCGGATTAATCGTCCAAAAACTATCCCATGAAATAGAAGTATCTGCTAATGAGGTGGTTGGCGTAATCGTATAAAAACCTCCTGTTCCCATATTAGTAAATGTCGGCAATAACATAGGAGGCTTCAAACTGCTTTCCGCCATTCTAAGTGCTGATTCAGCCGTTTGAAAGGCCAAGCTTTTATCACGTAAATTACCAGCCATTCTCTCTTCTAATACCGTAGTTTGCATCGCTGACAAACCAATCAAGGTCAACAATAATAAGATAATTAAACTAATAACCAGCACGACACCTGATTGTAACTCCCTCTTCGACAATAGTAATAAACGACGGCGACTTTTTGTGTCAGGGACTATTTCCTGTAGATGGCTTAGAAAGCCAGAATGGATAACCTTCATGACAAATGATTACGTAAAGTAACGGTAGTATTAAATATGCGCCTTATTTTGTAATCTGTCGGCAGGGTCGTGACTCCATTGTAAATGTAAGCCATCGGTTGAATGCTCAAATGATCATCCAAAGTTGCAACTAACAAGCTGATACGAACACTAACCACTTGTTGCATATTAGAATATGCAGGCACATAGTAATCAGCGACCTCATCAACATTAGTATCTATACCATATAAAATTTGCATATCTTGAATACCTTCAATTAAAGGATTAGATACATTATTAGTATTTCGATACAAAGTGATATTTGGATTAGGTGAGCTCGGTGTGGCAGCGGGTATTGCAATCTTGTAAGTAATAGTAGATTTAAGATCTGTATAGCAATTTACTGTTCCGCAACTATTGGCTGAATTAACAGGGCTACCACATAATCCAGTGGGGGTTAAATCAAAAGATCCCTGTATGGTAATGCTGTCATGCGTACCATCTGTACCAGAAATATCACTAGTCGAAGACGTCATACATCCCCAATAACCAACCATACGAATATCATGTGCTAAAAAATCCAGCGCAAAGCGACCATTTTCCTGCAATCTTGCTAAGTTGCTTTGCATTCGGTAAGTTTGCTGACTGACTGAAAAAATCTGTAACATACCTCCCAATAAGAACACGCCTATCAATAAGGCAATCATGATTTCTATCAAACTGAAGCCAGATTGCTTATTCATAATTTAAATCGGGTTATAAAACTTAGATCTGCTATACCATCATGATTATCATCCCAAGATATCATAATGGCATAAACACCTACTGTTACCGATACACTAGCAAGTCCGTTTGGCAAAACACCAGCAATAGCCGGAGTATTATTTTCACAACCTCCAGCAACTAAACAATTCCATTCATACAAATCATTCTGAGCCATTTGTGTAGGAGTACAACCTATTGTATTTTCACAATTGGCTATTTGTGCGGCTGAGCCATTACTATAAGTCGCTATACCTAAGATATTGGCACGCATTCTATCTGCTAAATCATAAGCTAAATCAGTCGCTAGACTACGGTTATAGGAACTTTGAGTATTTCTAAGGCTACTAATTTGTAAACCAGCCAAACCCAACAATCCAATAGCTAACACTAGCATAGCAATTAATACTTCAATTAGAGTAAATCCAGTGTGTTTGTTCACATCATTACTCTGAACATAATTAGGGACAAGATGCAGCAGTGCCCGGTAGTGAAATGTGGGCACGTCCCACTCCATCTATAACAATTGCTCTAGAAGTCGATATATCAGTGCCATTACATAATCTAAAGGTATCTCCAACAACCACATAACTTATACCAGTGGATTTATAAGCAGCGGCTTTCTTGTAAGAACTATTACCTGTAGTTAAGGTATAACCATTGGCTAAGCTAGGATAAATTCTCAATAAGCAGTCTTCGGTAGGAGCACCAATAGCACTTGTACTGCATAATGTATCTGCTGGGTTATAAACTTCATCTTCATTAATATCTACAAACACAGTCCAGCCGCTTTCCCAATGTGTTAATGCACCATTATGACTAACCGTTACTTGTATGCCCCGCCTTACCGCTTCACTACGGGCAAAATTTAAAGCTGATACAAAATCATTGGCATAACAGCTAATGCGATTACTAGTGAGGGTTGAATTTAAACTGGGTATAGCTATTGCAACCAATATACCAGCGATGGCCATAGTCGCGACTAACTCGATAAAAGTAAAGCCTGTAGTATTATGTGAAACCTTGAACATAGGCGATTAAACTACAACTGATTGCATTAAGTTTTTGAGTGCAGCTATACATTGATCAGTGATTGTAAGTGCATTGAGTGTTGCTCTTGCTTATTTATTTAAATAACCAGAAGCATAGACTATAGAAAACTTATAGGCCGCACAATTAGTATAAATACGCATAACGCACAGATTACTAATTAATTTACGAATAATGTAGATATAGAAAAGAATGGTACGCCTAGCGGTGCTAGTAAAGTATTAAGTTTAAAGCAAACATCACTGCTTTATACTAACCAACCCCAGTTAACAACTAACAATAAAACTCCGCCTGCAAATAAGCCAGCCAATACATCATCAATCATAATGCCAAAACCACCTTGCACATGTTGATCTAGCCATTTAATCGGCCAAGGTTTGACTATATCGAAAAGTCTAAACAATACAAACCCAGCCAGCACTGTTTGCCAACTAAAAGGCACTAACCACATGGTTATTAAATAACCAGCAACCTCATCCCAAACAATACCGCCAAAATCATGTTCACCTAATTTATCTGCCGCTTTCCCACATATCCAAATGCCAACTAGAGTGATGATGATAGTTAACAGACTATAAAGTGGTAACCCAGTTAAAACCAACAACAGATAAATGGGTATAGCCGCCACTGTGCCACAAGTGCCAGGGGCTTTTTTAGCTAAGCCAGAACCAAAACCGAAAGCTAAAAACAACACCGGATCGGTCATAATCTGTTTAGGTGTTAGCTTGTTTTTACCATACTGAGTATTAAGAAAAATGCTCATAACCTTTACTTGTTAAGGATTGCAATTGGCCTGACTTATACAGGCGTATCTGTGGCAGAGCTTCGATGACACCAATTTTTGTAAAAGGCATCTTTAGCAAAACTGCTTTTTCTGGACTGACAGTAAAGCATAACTCATAGTCATCACCAGCAATCAACGGCATAGTCCAATCGCACGTCTCATTAATATAGCCCTTAACGGGTTCGGATAAGGGCAGTAATTCCCAATCAATCCTCGCGCCCACCTGACTCTGTTCCAAAATATGACCTAAATCGGCTAGTAAACCATCTGAAATATCAATGCAGGCATTGGCAATATCAAGCAAAGCTAAACCTGCTTCTACTTGGGGGTTAGGATGATTAAATCGTGCCAAGGCTGCTTCACTATGAGTCTGATTACAGACATAACCTTGCTTAATTTTTAAGCCTAATCCTGCATCACCCAAACAGCCAGTCAGACAAATAAAATCTCCCGGCTGCGCAGTTGAACGCATTAAGCCCTTGCCTTTAGGAACTAAACCCAACGCTTGCACTGTTAATGTTAAGGGACCTGAGGTTGTATCACCGCCTATTAAATCTACCGAATGCTGCTCGGCTAAACCTAAAAATCCTTTAGAGAAAGCCGACAACCAAGCTTCATCAACGCTTGGCAAGGTCAAAGCTAAGGTTACAGAAAGCGGCCTTGCACCCATACTAGCCAGATCGCTTAAATTAACCGCTAATAATTTATGTCCTAGTTGTTCAGGATCAGCGCCGGCAAAAAAATGTACGTTTTCTACCATGGTATCTGTTGTTACAGCTAACTGATAACCTTCTGGCACCGATAACAAGGCACAATCATCACCTATGCCTAAAGCCGTTAAAGGATTTTTTACCCGCTGCTGGGTAAAAAATCGCTGGATAAGAGGGAATTCAGTAAGAGACATGTATTAAAAAGCTAGAAACATCTTATATCTATCACTTTGAAGCTTGTGCTTTAGCTTTGATTTCTACGGCGCGAATTTTCTGTGCTATTTTATCCAAGATACCGTTTACATATTTATGGCTGCCATCGGCACCAAAGTATTTAGCTAGATTAATCCCTTCATTTAAGATCACCCGGTAAGGCATATCTAAGCGATGCAGTAACTCATAAGCACCTATTCTTAAAATAGCTCGTTCAACAGGATCAACCATATCCACGGGTCGATCAACAAACTCATTCAAAGCTTCATCTATGCCGCATAGATTTTTAGGGACACCATGAAAAAGCTCGGTGAAATAGCTTTTTTGCACATCTTTTAAACGTTCTTCTTCTACAAACTGACGTTCAATTTCAACAAGACTTTGTCCAGTCATTTGCCATTGATATAAAGCTTGAACAGCCGCTTTGCGAGCATTAGTACGCGCTTGACTCATTAGGCTTCCAAATTAGCAAATAAACTCACCATCTCTATGGCCGACATCGCAGCTTCTGCGCCTTTATTACCGGCCTTAGTACCTGCTCGTTCAATGGCTTGCTCTATGCTATCAACGGTTAATACACCGAAACTAACTGGCACATTATATTGCAATGAAACAGTGGCTAAACCTTTTACACACTCACCAGCCACATATTCAAAATGAGGCGTGCCTCCCCGTATGACTGCTCCTAAAGCGATAATAGCATCATATTTTTTAGTAGCCGCAATGCGTTGCACGACCATCGGTAATTCAAAAGCCCCAGGGGCTTTAACTAAATGAATATTAGCCTTATCTGCACCATGACGCACTAGGGCATCAATAGCACCACCTTCTAATTGTTCAACGATAAAGCTGTTAAAACGAGACGCAACGATACAAAACTTGCCGCCTTGTACTAATAAATTTCCTTCAAACATTTTTATTGCTGACATTCACTTTCTCTACTTTAAATTACTAACACACTAATAAAACACTGGTTATTATTAACCAACGTGCTCTGAAACTTCTAAATCAAATCCTGACAAACCCACATATTTTTTCTGAGTGCCTAGCACTTTCAGTTTATGCACACCTAAATCGGCTAAAATTCTTGCGCCCGTACCAGTGGTGCGCCAATCCGTTGCAAGTTTTGCCTGATCAGTATTAATCACACCATGATCTTCTAATTGATATTGATGTATTAGTTCTACCAATGATTTATTGTCTTCATTCTGCCTAATCAACACTAAAACGCCACAACCGGCCTCAGCAATTTTTTCCATAGCAGAACGAATGGTAATACTGCAATCATTACGTTTCGATGAAAACACATCTTCTAGCAAATTTTTAGCATGAACTCTAACTAAAACCGGCGTATCACCTGAAACATGACCCATAACTAAGGCTAAATGCACGTTATCGTCATTTTTATCTTGATAAGCATATAGACGAAAATCACCGAATTCGGTAGGAAAGGCACATTCACTAATACGTTCTAGGGTGTTCTCATGCTGAATACGGTAATGAATCAAATCAGCAATAGTGCCCATTTTAAGATTATGCTGCTTGGCAAAGATTTCCAAATCAGGTCGTCTGGCCATGCTGCCATCTTCATTAAGAATTTCTACTATCACCGCTGAAGCATCAACACCGGCTAACTTAGCCAGATCACATCCGGCTTCAGTGTGTCCTGCCCGACTTAAGACACCACCCGACTTAGCCATCAAAGGAAATATATGGCCCGGTTGAACTAAATCATCGGCCTTGGCATTCGCAGCGACTGCACATTGCACGGTACGTGCTCTATCTGCAGCGGAAATGCCCGTGGTGACACCGGTAGCGGCTTCAATAGAAACCGTAAAATTAGTGGAATGCGCCGTTTTGTTTTCATTGGTCATTAACGGCAGACGTAATTGCTGGCAACGCTCACTCGTTAACGTTAAACAAATTAAACCACGGCCATAACGGGCCATAAAGTTAATATCTTCTGGGCGAGTAAAAGCGGCGGCCATTAACAAATCACCTTCGTTTTCACGATCTTCATCGTCCATAATGATGACCATTTTGCCTAAGCGCAAATCATCTATGATTTCTTCAATTGTATTCATTAACCCAAAAATCCACTTTTTTGTAATAAATCGATGGTGACGCCGCCCTGATCAATAGCGGCAGCCTCACCTTGCATTAGTCGCTCCATATAACGCGCTAACATATCTACTTCTAGGTTTACAAAAGTACCTGTTGTCGCTGTACCCAACGTTGTTTCAGCTAAGGTATGAGGCACAATATTAACACTGAACGTTGCACCACTAACCTCATTGACTGTTAAGCTAATACCATTAATACAAATAGAACCCTTTTGGGCAATATATTTTGCCAACTGATTAGGGGCTTTAATTTTAAAACAAAAAGAACGGCCATCGGCTTTCTTTTCAAGAACTTCTCCTACACCATCTACATGTCCACTAACGATATGTCCGCCCATGCGCGTAGTCGGGGTTAAGGCAAGTTCTAAATTAACCGGCGCACCGACAGTTAGTGTATTAATGAGCGTCTTAGTCAATGTTTCATTAGAAACATCCGCAACAAAATAATCTGCACCTAACTCTACCGCTGTTAAACAAACACCATTAACCGCAATACTGTCACCTAATGCTACGTCAGCCATTGATAACTTACCCGTATTTATTTTAATACGACAATCACCCGCTCTACGCTCGATGGCAGCAATTTGTCCAATCGATAAAATAATGCCTGTAAACACGTATAATCCTTAAGGTCGAGTCAGCGTAAATTTTAAATCAGGCCCAACGGCTCTGACCTCTTGAAAACATAAACTCTTTTTATCAGCCATGCTCTGTAAGCCAGACATGGTAAATAAACCACGACCCTGAACTCCCAACACACAGGGTGCCATATAAATGATCCATTCATCGACTAAATCTTCAGCCAATAAGGCTCCATTTAATAGTGATCCCGCTTCAACCAACAGCTCATTAATCTGCTGCTCCGCTAGAAAACTCAGCACATCCTGTAAATCAAGCTGTCCATTTTTATTAGCCAACGTGTACACTTCAAAACCGACCGTTTGCAAAGCGAGTCTTTTAGCTTCATCTGAGGAGCAAGTCAAAATCAGAGTGCGTCCCGCTAGTTTTGCCATTTGTGCCGTCAAAGGCATATTTAACTTAGAATCTAGTACTACTCTGATAGGCTGTTCAACCGCCTCATCTATTCTGGCCGTTAAAGCAGGATCATCAGCTAGCACGGTATTGATGCCTGTTAATATCGCTGAACTTTCAGCTCTTATTTGATGTACATCGGCTCTGGCAGCTTGAGAGGTTATCCACTTACTTTCACCCGAAGCCATAGCCGTACGGCCATCTAAACTCATGGCTAGTTTACTACGCACAAAAGGCCGATGTTCTGTCATGCGCTTAATAAAACCACGATTTAATAATCTAGCATCAGCTTCCAAGACACCACAAACCACCTCTATTCCTGCCGCTTTTAGCTTTTCTAAACCACGACCAGACACTAAAGGATTCGGATCTTGCATAGCAGCGACAACACGAGTAACACCTGCGTTAATCAGCGCATCACAACAGGGCGGTGTTTTGCCTTGATGACTACACGGCTCTAAAGTCACATAAGCGGTAGCACCTTGTACATTATCAGTATTATTCAAGGCAACAATTTCAGCATGGGCTTGCCCTGCTTTAACATGAAAACCTTCAGCGACAATCACGCCATCCTTAACCAAAACGCAGCCTACACGCGGATTAGGATCAGTACTAAAACGCCCCAACTTAGCCAGCTGCAAGGCTTTAGCCATATAAAAAGCATCTAGTTCTAACATTATTTCTTCTGTAAATCTTCAATCATGTCAGTAAACTCACTAACATCCTGAAAACTGCGGTACACCGAAGCAAAGCGTACATAAGCGACATGATCTAATAACTTTAATTCCTTCATGATGTTCTCACCTAACTCCTGCGTGCTTATCTCACGATCGCCCTTTATCATTAAAGATTTTTTTATGTTATGAAGCGCTGCCTCAATGGCATCGCTATTAACCGGTCTTTTCTCTAAGGCTTTAAGCATGCCTGATCGCAATTTTGCTTCATCAAAAGAGACTCGCGTACCATCACGTTTAACAATACGGGGCATGTTCAACTCTGCCATTTCAAAGGTATTAAAGCGCTCTTTACAGGAATGACACTCACGTCGACGTCGCACTTGATCGCCATCGCTAATCAACCTAGAATCAAGTACCCGAGTATCTTGAGCCGCACAAAATGGACATCGCATAACACTAAACCACTCTATTTAAATAGCGCAACCGGCCTTTAAATTTAAAACCGATCATTTTATAACATTTCCATCGCTTACTGGATTTATTTTTAGTGGCAGACAGTCTGTTTTAGAAACCATTTAGTATAAAAAACAACTGTATCAATCATTTAAAAAATGATCACTTTAAATACAAGGACCAGTCCGAGCCACCTTGGTCAGCACATCCTGTTTTATCGCGGTCATTAGTAGCAAGTCATCGAGTAACAGCTTTAGTTAATGTGTATTTAAAGGATAACCTAAGCCACTTAAATCTGGGTCAATTTAATCTCAGCTTCGCGATATTTTTCAGCACAGAATAAAGCAACATCTGAAGGCAAAATAGGACCTGGTGCAGTTTTATTCCAGTCTAAGGTTTCTAAGTAATCACGTATATATTGTTTATCGAAACTAGGTGGACTGATGCCTACTTGATACTGATCCGCTGGCCAAAATCTGGATGAATCGGGCGTTAAGGCTTCATCGATCAGGCATAACACTCCGTTATCATCAATACCGAATTCAAACTTAGTATCGGCGATAATGATGCCTCGCTCTTTGGCATATTCAGCCGCTATTTTATACAACTTCAAACTAGCATCACGCACTTGCTCCGCTAAATCTTGCCCTAACAAAGTAACGGTTTGTTCAAAACTTACGTTCTCATCATGTTGATCAACAGCGGCTTTAGTTGATGGCGTATAGATAGCTTCAGGCAATTGTTGAGCTTGCTGTAAACCAGCGGGTAGTTTAATACCGCAGATCTCGCCGGTTTTTTGGTAATCTTTCCAGCCTGAACCAATTAAGTAACCACGCACAATGGCTTCTACTGGCAAGGGTTTTAATAACTTAACCACGATAGCGCGTCCTTCAATTTGAGAACGCTCAGCGGCATCAGGCACTGCCTGTTCCAAGGTAATATCCGATAAATGATTAGGCATAATCGCCTTTAATTTATCAAACCAGAAATTAGAGATACGCGTTAAAACCCGACCTTTACCAGGAATAGGATCAGGTAAGACCACATCAAAAGCAGAAAGCCTGTCTGTGGTCACAATGAGCATATGTTTATCATCGATATCGTAAATATCACGGACTTTACCGCGAGCACGAAGTTTTAAAGACGTTAAGGCTGATTCATAAAGAGCGTCTGGAGCGGTCATAAAATACTCGTTTTGTTTAAGATGAATAATGCGGCAATTTTAGCATTAATATAGACAATTTAACTGATCATCTCAGCCAACGAGTCTTTCTTGCCATTTAGCGACCAATGCAGGTCGGGGCTTGCATCCCCGACCGAAACGTTTGAGAGGGGGTTATAAACCCTGTCTCGCGTAGGTTCATATTTCAATTTAAGCTAGCCAGCCTTTCTTGCCACTTTGCGACTCTGACTAATAATGCAGTTTTATCAATAGTCATAAGTTGCCGTTGTTTTAATAATCGCTGACCTGCAACCCAAACATCGCTAACTTGTTGACGGCTGGCGGCATAGACAATTTGTGAAACGGGACAATACAAGGGCTGAGTTTCTAAATAAGATAAATCAATAGCAATGATATCAGCAGCTTTACCGATGCGTAGCGAACCACAGACTTCATCCAGACCTAAGGCTTTAGCGCCATTAATTGTCGCCATTTGTAAGGCGACAGTTGCTGAAACCGCCGTTGCATCACCTGAAACGGCTTTACCTAATAAAGCTGCCGTACGCATTTCACCAAACATATCTAAATCATTATTACTGGCCGCACCATCTGTGCCTAGGGCCACATTAATACCTGCTGCTATGCATTTAGCAACAGGGCTAAAGCCACTGGCCAATTTTAGATTAGATTCTGGACAATGCACGATATGCGCACCTGCACCAGCCAGCTGTTCGATTTCTGCATCGCTTAACTGGGTCATGTGCACCGCGATTAATGAGGAATTAACCAAGCCCATGTCTTGCAGGCGTTGCAAGGGTGTTATGCCATTATGAGCAACCGCTGATTCAACCTCATGTAAGGTTTCATGTAGATGAATATGGATAGGGAGCTCTAATTGCTCTGACCATTTCTTTATTTCTTTAAAAGCAGCATCAGAAACCGAATAAGGCGCATGGGGAGCAAACGCAGTAGTACACAACTCTGAAAGCCTTAGCTTTTCATGTAAGGCCAAACATTTTTCTATATATTCAGCACCGGTTTGCGCCCACGCGGTTGGAAAGTCTATAACTACTAAGCCCACCTTAATGCGTATCCCTGCTTGAATAGCTTGTTGGGCGGTGACTTCAGGGAAGAAATACATATCATTAAAACAAGTCGTTCCGCCTAAGATCATTTCTGCTATGGCTAAATCAGAACCATCTTTGACAAACTCGGCATTCATCCATTGCTTTTCTAAGGGCCAGATATGTTGCTGCAACCATTCCATCAGTGGCAAATCATCGGCAATACCGCGCATTAATGACATGGCCGCATGAGTATGGCAATTTACTAATCCAGGTAATAAAGCATGATCCAGCAAAGATTCGGCATGTGTTGCTTGGTATTTTTGTTTAGCCTGCTCTGTAGGCAATAAATCAATAATAAGACCTTTATCAATCACTAAGCTATGGTAATCATAGGTTACGGATTCGGGTTCGACAGGTATAATCCAGCGAGCATGTAGCAGTGTATCGACAATCATAAAATCCTGTATAAGCTACCATTAAGGTAACTCGCAAAAAATAGAATACCCGTATAGGGTGCGCTTCATCCGGCGTGACGGGGTTTATAACCCCGTGACTGACGTTTTGAAGTTATCGAAATCTAAACGTTTCGGTCGGGGTTGCAAACCCCGACCGGCATTGAAGTATGAAGTTGGAGCTATAAAACACGTCGGGTTACGCTATCGCTAACCTGACCTAAAAAAACCTTAACTTTGGGCAGTGACGCAAAACATTGCTATTATAACGTTAACACCAGATATTATAAAAATGACCTCAGCATTATCAACAACAGTACATGCCTTGCAATGGACAGGCACTCATTTAGCAGTACTCGATCAACGACTCTTACCCGAACAGCTTATTTATACTAACTATAATGATGCTATCGGTGTAACCGATGCCATCACCACTATGCAAGTTCGTGGCGCTCCAGCTATAGGCATTGCTGCTGCTTATGGCGTTGCGCTTTCCGTCATTCTGCACTACCAACAAAACCCTAAGCAATGGCAACAAAAGGTCAAAGAAGATATTGCTTTATTGGCTAGATCTAGACCCACCGCTGTCAATTTGTTTTGGGCTTTAGAGCAAATGACTGCCCTGCTAGCTCAGCCACTAAACGACCCTATTAAGGCAACCATCCTACTCGCCGAAAAAATTCATAGCGACGACATAGCTGCTAATCTAACTATGGGTGAACTAGGCGCAGATTTGTTAACCGGCGCTAAAGGTCTGATGACCCATTGCAATGCTGGAGCATTAGCCACGGGTGGTTATGGCACAGCGCTGGGTGTCATTCGCAGTATTTGCCAAAGACAAACCATCAGTATTTATATGGGTGAAACAAGGCCTTGGTTACAAGGTGCTAGGTTAACCGCATGGGAGTTTGCGCAAGAAGGCATTCCTGCCACTTTAATCGCCGATTCCGCCGCAGCGTGGTTGATGAAATCGGGTGCTATTGAGTGGATAGTCGTAGGTGCTGATCGAATTACAGCCAGAGGTGATGTCGCTAATAAAATAGGCACCTATTCCTTAGCGGTATTGGCCAAACAACATGGTGTTAAAGTGATGGTGGTTGCTCCCACCTCGACCATAGACTGGAGTATTGAAAACGGGGAAGACATCGCTATCGAACAGCGACCTGCCCATGAACTCTTACCCAACTACTATCAGCATGAAGGCTCATTAATTAATGCATGGAATCCGGTTTTTGATGTCACACCCGCTGAGCTCATTACTGCCATCGTCACTGAACGCGGCGTCGTAATGAACCCTACCCTACTTGGTTTACAAGGTATAAAAAATGAAATTCTCTAACAAAGGTAACAACCCCATACTCGCAGCCAGTTATTTATTTAAAGGCATCGCGTTATTAGGCAGCGCTCCCTTGCGCCACTTTATATTGATCCCGATTTTGATCAATATCATCTTATACAGTGCTGCTTTAACCTTGGGTTACTACTATATCGATAGTTTAATTAATGCCTTTATTCCTAGCTGGCTAAACTGGTTACATTGGTTGTTATGGCCTTTATTCTTTGTCAGTTTCTTGATTGTCGGCTTTTTTAGTTTTACGGCATTAGCTAATCTAGTGTCCGCACCTTTTTATGGCAAATTAGCCGCTAAAACCTTAACACTGATAAACCCTGAAGCTATCGCCGTCAGTGAACAACCAATTTCTAAGGTGATGTTGGCAGAAAGTAAACGTTTGATTTATATACTCCGCTTAGCTATTCCATTATTGGTACTCTCTTTCATTCCCGGCATCAATCTGATCGCACCCTTGCTATGGGCCTTATTTAGCGCATGGAGCATGAGTTTGGAATATATGGCTTACCCTTTAGAGAACGCTGGCATTTTATTCATTGAACAAAAACAATTGATTAAAAGCATTCGCTGGGGCGCTTTAAGCTTTGGAGGGATTGCTGTTTTAGGCTTATCTATACCAGTCATCAATATCATCATTGCACCGGCAGCCGTTATTGCAGCGACGATTTATGTTGATGAGATGAGTCAGTAATAAGTAGTAGGGACTGCTGTTTATGCCCGATTTAAATGTCGGGCAACGAGATACGTTGCCCGACCTACATTAACTCGTCATAAAAGATGTGTTATTCATCTGATATGACTGTTTGTTTGGCATAAACTGTCGTGTAGTGTTTAATATTTACTTAATTACTTGCAGGAGCGACTGCTGGCGCAGCTTCAGGTGCTGGTGCAGGAACTGCTTCAGCGACTGGCGCCGCAACTGGTGCAGGTGCAGCTTCAGCAGCAGGCGCTGATTCAGTCGTGGCCGTTTTTGTTTCTGCAGCTTCTTCAGTTTTGTTACAACCAGCTAATAACGCCAATGATACGAGTCCTGTTGCTATAATGAGTTTCGATTTCATAATGTTGCCTTATTTTTATTATAATTTTGATTAAAATACATTGCCTTAAGTATTTAAGACGATGAAAATAGTATCACATTATTCGCTGATTTTTCATTTCTCAGCTAGATTCTATTAGCTCATTGATAATAAACAACATAATACTAAAGAATTACCCAAGCATTAACACCTTATCGGTATCTAATCTCTACCGCATCAGCGCCCAGCAGTGTTTTTAATCGGGCTATGAGCTCATCTGTAGGATGCACGCGCCATTCATCACCTAACTGAACCGTAGCTCGTGCTTCATTGGAGCTATAAGCAATACTCACCGGGCAACCACCTCTTTTAAAGGGCGTTAATACTTCAGTCAATTGAGTACTTATATGATTAACAGTTGAGGCATTATTCCAGGTTAACTGTAGCCCTCTAGCAAACTGTTCTCTGGCTTGATCGATATCGTAGAGCTTTTCCACCGTTAAACGTAAATTACCTGAAAAATTATCTATAGCCAAACCACCTTCGGCGATTAACACACAATCTTTTCCCAAAAGACCACGATACTTCTCATACACATCACCAAATAAAGCACATTCTAGCCGACCAGAATTATCATCTAAGGTGGCAAAGCCCATGGTATTGCCCTTTTTATTTTGACGGGTACGAAATTCAACGATTAAACCGGCAACACGCGCTTCCACGCTACCTCGACCTACTTTTAAGGCAGATATTTTTCCGTGGGTGTAATGTTTTAATTCGTCTTCATAGGAATCTATGGGATGCCCCGTTAAAAACAAACCTAAGGTTAATTTTTCAGCAGCTAAACGTTCATGGTCTGTCCATGGCGTTACGGCTAACTCATAAGCGCCTGAACTGCCCGCATCATCGTCTTCACTTTCTAAACCCGGCAGCGCAAACATATCGTTTTGGCCGGTTTTTGCCATTTTGCCATGTTGTTCTGCAACACGTAAGGCCGTAGGTAATTCCGCTAAATGGCTGGCGCGGTTATCATCAAACTCATCAAAAGCGCCGGCGCGGATTAAAGCTTCTAGCACACGACGATTAAACTTCCGCAAATCAACACGTTGACATAAATCATAAAGCCCTAAAAACAGGCCATTTGCTTGGCGTTCTAGGATCATATCTTCTATAGCGCCCTGACCTACGCCTTTAATGGCACCCAAACCATAAATGATGTCGCTAGCTTCATTGACCGTAAATTTATACATCGACATATTAATAGCCGGCGGCAGAATGACTTGTTTCATCTGCCGACATTCTTCTATTAAGATAACTACTTTGTCGGTGTTATCCATATCCGATGACAACACGGCTGCCATAAAGGCCGAAGGATAATGTGCTTTTAGCCAAGCAGTTTGATAAGCAACCAAAGCATAGGCTGCAGAATGTGACTTATTAAAACCATAGCCGGCAAACTTTTCCATTAAATCGAAGACATAAGTGGCAATGTCTTCTTCAACGTTGTTTTGCACCGAACCTTCTAAGAACTTACCTCGTTCCTTCGCCATTTCCTCGGGCTTTTTCTTACCCATGGCTCGACGTAACATATCGGCACCGCCCAAGGTATAAAGTGCCATTTCCCTAGCGATTTGCATCACTTGTTCTTGATACAAAATAACGCCGTTGGTAGGCTTTAAGATGGGTACTAAGATTGGATGAGCGTATTCGGCTTTGGCACCATGCTTTACATTAATGTAATCATCTACCATGCCCGATTCTAAAGGCCCCGGACGAAATAACGCCACCAAGGCGATAATGTCATCAAAACAATCGGGCTTAAGCTTTTTAATCAGCTCTTTCATACCACGCGATTCTAACTGGAATACCGCCGTGGTCAGACCATTCTTTAGCAACACATAAGAGGCTAGGTCATCTCTTGGGATGGTAGTAATGTCGACTAAGTCATCACCCGCCAAACGTTTTTTATCATTGATGGTCTGCAAAGCCCAATCAATAATAGTCAGCGTGCGTAGTCCTAAAAAGTCGAATTTAACTAAACCTACCGCTTCTACGTCATCTTTATCGAACTGAGTAACTAGATTGCTGCCATCTTCTTCACAATATAAAGGCGTGAAATCCGTCAACTTAGTGGGCGAGATCACCACCCCTCCGGCATGTTTGCCGGCATTTCTGACCGTACCTTCTAGTGACAGCGCCATATCAATCAAGGCAGTTACTTCTTCTTCGGTATCGTAGAGCAGCTTAAGATCAGGACTATCGGTTAAGGCTTTAGTCAGCGTCATGCCGATTTCAAAAGGAATCAATTTGGCTAAGCGATCGACAAAGCCATAAGGAAAACCTAAGACCCGCCCTACATCGCGGATAACCGCCTTAGCGGCCATAGACCCATAAGTAATAATCTGGGCAACATGATCGCGACCATAATGACGTGCCACATAATCAATAACTTCATCACGCCTATCCATGCAAAAGTCGATATCAAAGTCAGGCATAGAGACCCGCTCTGGATTTAAAAAACGCTCGAACAATAAATCAAATTCAATAGGATCTAAATCAGTAATCTTTAGGGCATAGGCCACTAAGGACCCCGCACCCGAACCACGACCAGGGCCCACGGGAATCAGATTGTTTTTGGCCCACTGAATAAAGTCAGCCACAATCATAAAATAACCAGGAAAGCCCATCTGGCTGATCATCTTCAACTCAAAATCTAAGCGTTGATAATACACCTGTCTATTTTCTTCATCGGTACCCTTGCCTACTGCGGGATAATGCACCAAGCGTTCTTCGAGACCCTTTTCAGCCTCTAAGGTCATGTACTCACTTAAAGTCATCCCAGCAGGCACAGGGAAATCGGGTAAGAAGTTCTCTCCTAAAGTCAGGCTGATGCTGCAACGTTTGGCTATTTCTACACTGTTTTCTAAAGCCTCTGGAATATCGGCAAACAACTGCTGCATTTCTTCAGTGCTGCGTAAATACTGTTGCTCGGTATAGTCTTTGGGTCTACGTTCATCATCTAAGACGCGACCTTGATTAATACAGACGCGTACTTCATGAGCGGCAAAATCTTTTTTATGAAGAAAGCGCACATCATTGGTCGCCACCACAGGCAAGCCCATTTTTGCTGCTAATTCTACAGCGGCCTCAATATAAGCCTCTTCATCAGGCTTACCGACCCGCTGTAATTCCAGATAAAAGGCGTCTTTAAATAACTCCGACCATTGTTTTGCTAGTTGCTGAGCCACACCCGTTTTACCAGCGACTAAAGCCTTACCTATATCGCCGTCCATCGCCCCCGACATAGCAATTAAGCCTTGATGATTAGCAGCGATCCATTCATAGCGCAGCATAGGCACGCCTAGATGCTGGCCTTCTTGATAGGCTTTTGAGACTAACTCGGTAAGCGTGACATAACCGACATTATTATTGACCAACAAGGTGAGTCGAAAAGGAGTCGCCGGTTCCTCTGGGTTATAAACTAAGACATCAGCGCCCGCTATGGGCTTAATGCCCACGCCTCGTGTGGCTTTATAAAACTTAACCAAAGAAAATAAATTAGCGTGTTCAGTCACCGCAATGGCAGGCATATTAAGCTCAACCAAACGCTTAGCTAAAGCCTTAATCTTGACCGTACCATCGACCAAGGAAAATTCGCTATGTAATCTTAAATGAATAAAAGCCGGTTGCATGTAGGATAGTAAACGTAAGGTAATGGGGAGTTTTTGTTAATTATAACCTTTCCTGAAGCTCAGGAACGCCTACTATTGCCACAACAACCCATGAACTGTGATTTTGGCACCAAAACTTCCAAGCGGGACGGGGTTTGTAACCCATAAGCGCCAACTTAAGGTTAAACACATCAAATTATGTTGGAACATTGATTCAATTTATTTGATAGTTTCAGCAAACTTGCCACCTCGGCTGGTAGTACCTGCAATGCACGACGACGTGGACGCTCCATAAGTACTTTAAAGCAATCCGACTGATTAGCTAGACACCAACGATGCGTTTCAATAATCCACGAGTTTATTAAGGAACGCACTACTTTTAATAGCCGCCAATGTGTTGTCATCCGAATTTGATCGAACTGATTCCAGTCATGACCAAAACGTTTATATACATGGCGCTCAATAACGGTAGCATATAATACTTTCCCAGTAATCCACACCTTACCTAACAAGCTATCTTTTTGGGTACGCAGTAAGTCCAAATCCAGCAGGCTTTTCAAGCGCTTAAAAACCAGTTCGACTTGCCAACGAGTTCGATACAATTCGATGACAGTCGAAGCCGTCATAACCTCTTCGGATACGGTAGTAAAAACCATGACCCAGCCGGCTAAATATAAAGTATCCTGTGCCGGGGTTCGTCCTTTCCGGCTGCCGTCCTGCCGACAACGGCGCCGCGCTGCTTCTGCTGCTTCTGGCGGCAAGCGTTGCGCATGAACCATGCCCGAACAACTGCGTCCTTTATTGTGCAGCCATATCGGTATACTG
>Ga0118677_10000426_pt1 | contig 92247 bp, 97 predicted proteins | sample AliMusrvi5mmetaG_FD_86154 | JGI IMG/M metagenome (GOLD analysis project Ga0118677, IMG submission 86154) | reverse complement strand
GGGACGGGGGCTTCCGGGGGCTTCGGAGTGAAGGCTGGCTGGGTTTCCGGGGCGTCAGGGGAATCGGAGCGCCGCCGTTCCAGTTCGTCTATCGAATGGGCGGCGTAGGCGAGCGCTTCGCGGATGTCCTCCTGTTCGAGAGCGGGAAACATCTCCAAAACTCCCTCCCGGGAATGTCCCACGGCCAGCAGCGCCAGCACCGTGGAAGCGGTAACGCCGGTATCGCGGAGGCAAGCTCTGCCGCCCATGACGGACGGGGTTCGAGTAATCCGTTTATATTCAGCCATTTAAAAAGGGGGGCTTGGGATGCCCGGTAAAGAGGCTCCCGGGAAGTGTTTGCCACAATAACGATGCCTCATGAGCTTGCGCAAGAGCGATTTATCGCAGGACGCCGAGTGCCTCATTTTCCCATACACTCCAAGCAACGCATCCATGAATCATGATGCGTTCATTTATCATTGATCCCCGCCCGCGCTCCCGGTATTTTATCTCCGTGACCGCTTCTCTTCACCCCTTCGCCAAACTCCTCACCCAACGCATCGCGATTCTCGATGGCGCCATGGGAACCATGGTGCAACAATTCCGGCTGACCGAGGCCGACTACCGGGGCAGGCGCTTCGCCGACCATTCGCATTTGCTCAAAGGGGCCAACGATTTGCTCAGCCTCACCCGCCCGGAGTTGGTGGAAGGCATTCACGCGCAATACTTGGCCGCCGGGGCCGATCTCATCGAGACGAACACGTTTAACGCGCAATCCATCTCCCTGGCCGATTACGGGCTGGAACCCCTGGTGCGCGAACTCAACGTGGCTGCCGTGGCGTGTGCGCGCCGGGCCGTGGAGCAATGCGGACGCCAGGCGTTCGTGGCCGGGTCGATCGGACCGATGAGCAAGACCCTTTCCCTCTCGCGCGATGTGCATGACCCGGCCAAGCGCGAGGTGACCTTTGACGAGGTAAAGACGGCGTACCGCGAACAAGTGGAAAGCTTGATCGAAGGCGGGGTGGATGTGTTGCTCGTGGAGACGATCTTTGACACGCTCAACGCCAAGGCGGCTCTCTTTGCCATCCTGGAGGCATTCGATGCGCTGAAAATCGAACAGGGCCGCATCCCGATCATGGTTTCCGGGACGATCACGGATTTGAGCGGGCGGACGCTGAGCGGGCAGACGCTGGAGGCGTTCGTGACCTCGCTCTCCCATGCGCCGCTGCTGAGCCTGGGGCTCAACTGTGCGCTCGGCCCACGCGAGATGCGCCCCCATCTGGAAGCGCTCTCCCAGTGCGCCCCGGGCTACGTGAGCTGTTACCCGAATGCCGGCTTGCCCGATCCTCTCTCTCAAACCGGTTTTCCTGAGACCCCGGAGACGCTTGCCCCGCAGATTCGCGAATGGGCGCAGGCCGGCTGGCTCAACGTCGTGGGCGGCTGCTGCGGGACGACGCCCGCCCACATCCGCCAGATCGCCGAGGCGGTGCGCGATTGCCCGCCGCGTTCGATGCCGCATTTGCCCCAGAGGACGCGCTTGAGCGGGCTCGAACCGCTGGAGATCACCTCCGGGAGCGGCTTCCTGATGGTCGGCGAGCGCACCAACATCACCGGCTCGCCTAAATTCGCAAAACTCATCCTCGCGGGAGATTACGAAGGGGCTCTTTCCGTGGCCCGTCAGCAGGTGGACGGCGGCGCGAACCTGCTCGATGTGAACATGGACGAGGGGATGATCGATTCGGAAGCGGCGATGACGCGCTTCCTCAACCTGATCGCCAGCGAGCCCGACATCGCCCGCATCCCGACCATGATCGACAGCTCCAAATGGAGCGTGCTGGAGGCCGGGCTCAAGTGTGCGCAGGGCAAATGCGTCGTCAACTCGATCTCGCTCAAGGTGGGCGAGGAGGAGTTCAAGCGGCAGGCGCGGTTGCTGCGGCGCTACGGCGCGGCGGCGGTGGTGATGGCGTTTGACGAGCAGGGCCAGGCGGATACCACCGAGCGGCGCATCGAGATTTGTTCCCGCGCCTACCGCATCCTGACCCAGGAAGTCGGGTTTCCGCCGGAGGACATTATTTTCGACCCCAACGTGCTCACCGTGGCCACGGGGATGGAGGAACACAACCGCTACGCGCTCTCGTTCATCGAGGCCACGCGCTGGATCAGGGAGCACCTGCCGCACGCGAAAATAAGCGGCGGCATTTCCAATGTCTCCTTCTCCTTCCGCGGGAACAATCCCGTGCGCGAGGCGATGCACGCGGCGTTCCTCTACCACGCGATCCGCGCGGGGCTGGACATGGGGATCGTCAACGCGGGGATGCTGGCCGTCTATGAGGAGATTCCCAAGGACCTGCTCGAACGGGTGGAAGACGTGTTGCTGGACCGCCGACCCGATGCCACCGAACGCCTGGTCGAGTTTGCGGAGACGGTGAAATCCTCTGGCAAAGTGGCCGTCAAAGACGAGGCCTGGCGCAACGCCCCGGTGGAGGAGCGGCTTGCTCACGCGCTGGTGAAGGGGATCGTCGAGTTCATCGACCAGGACGTCGAGGAGGCGCGGCAGAAGCTCTCGCGCCCGATCCATGTCATCGAAGGGCCGCTCATGGCGGGCATGAGCGTGGTGGGCGATTTGTTTGGGGAAGGCAAGATGTTCCTGCCGCAGGTGGTCAAGAGCGCGCGGGTGATGAAGAAAGCCGTGGCTTACCTTGAACCGTTCATGGAGGCGGAGAAGGCGGCAAATCCCCACGCCTCGGCGAAGGGCAAGGTCGTGATGGCCACCGTCAAGGGAGACGTGCACGACATCGGCAAGAACATCGTCGGCGTGGTACTCCAGTGTAATAACTTTGAAGTGATCGATCTCGGGGTGATGTGCCCGGCGGAGAAGATTCTCGCGGCGGCGCGCGAACACGGTGCGGATGTGATCGGCCTGAGCGGGCTCATCACGCCTTCGCTCGACGAAATGACGCACGTCGCCCAGGAAATGCAGCGCCAGGGGTTCACCGTGCCGTTCCTTCTCGGCGGCGCCACCACCAGCCGCACGCACACGGCCGTGAAAATCGCCCCGCATTACGAGGGACCCGTGATCCATGTTCTGGACGCCTCGCGCGCGGCGGGCGTTGTCGGCGCCTTGCTGAGCGCGGAGCAGCGCCCCGGTTACGTGGCGGAAATCCGGGCGGATTACCAACGGCTCCGGGAAACGCATGCGGCGCGTTCCGGGGAGAAAAAGATGCTCACGCTGGAGGCCGCCCGCGAGCGGCGCACGGCCATCGACTGGTCCACCTATCTGCCCCCCAAGCCGGAGTTCACCGGCGTGCGCGTGGTGGCGCCTTCGCTGGATGAACTGGCGCTCTACATCGACTGGTCCCCCTTCTTCCACACCTGGGAACTGCGCGGGCGCTACCCCGGCATTTTCAACGACCCCGACGTGGGTGCGCAGGCGCGGGAACTCTTTGATGACGCCCAGGAATTGCTGGCGCGGATCATCGCCGAAAAACCGTTCCAGGCGCGGGGCGTCTTCGGCTTCTGGCCCGCCAACGCCACCGGCGATGACGTGGAACTCTACCCCGATGAACAACGCAACGCTGCGCTGGAAACCCTCTGCTTCCTGCGCCAGCAAATGGCGAAGCCCGAGGGGCAGGAAAACCACGCGCTCAGCGACTACGTCGCCCCGAAGGCCACCGGCAGGGCGGATTATTTGGGCGGATTCGCCGTGGCCATCCACGGCGGGGACGAGCTGGCCAAAAAATTCGAGGCTGCCGGCGACGATTACAACGCCATCATGGCCAAGGCATTGGCAGACCGCCTGGCGGAAGCCTTCGCCGAGTGGCTGCACAAGCAGGCGCGCATCGCCTGGGGCTACGGCAAGGAGGAACGGTTGGAGCGGGACGATTTGCTCCACGAACGCTACCGGGGCATCCGTCCCGCGGCCGGCTACCCCGCCTGCCCGGATCACACCGAAAAACGACTCCTCTTCCGGTTGCTGGACGCCGAACGTCTTGCCGGGATGTGCCTCACCGAATCCTGCGCCATGATCCCCGGCGCGGCGGTCAGCGGCCTCTATTTCTCCCATCCGGACGCGAAATACTTCGGCGTGGGCAAGCTCGGCACCGACCAGGTGGCGGACTACGCCGTGCGCAAAGGCGAGAGCGTCGCCTGGGTGGAAAAGTGGCTCGCGCCAAACTTGTGAGCCGGGCTGTTTCCGTTCCGAAGCTCACTCACCCTCGCGGGTGAAGTGCAGCCGCTCTAAACGGGATTACCGGAAATCCCGCAGCGCTTCGAACTTGGCCAGCGCGCGGCCGGAATCGATCATCCTCCCGGCCAGGGCGAGTCCGCCTTCAAGGCTGCCCGCAAGACCGGCGACCACGAATCCGGCGGCGGCGTTGAGGGCGACGATGTCGCGCTTTGGGCCGGGTGTGCCACGGAGAACATCCAGTAATATTCCCGCATTCGCCGCGCAGTCTCCTCCCCGCAAACCGCCCAGCGAACCGCCTGAAATGCCGAGCGCATCGGGGTCGATGACGTGGGAGCATACTCCGTCTTCCCGCGCCTCGTAAACCTCCGTCGGCCCCAGTGTGGAAAGCTCGTCCATGCCCGCGCCATCCGGCGCGTTGCCGTGGACGGCCCACGCCCGCTTGCGGCCCAGTTGACGGAGCACCGCCGCGAATTTTGGCAGCGCCGTCTTGAGGAACACGCCGACTAGCTGATACTGCGGGCGGGCCGGGTTGAGGATCGGCCCCAGGAGATTGAAAATGGTGGCGACACCCTCCGCTCCCAGCGCTTTGCGGACCGGGACGACCGCTTTGAAGGAGGGGTGGTAATAAGGTGCGAACATGAAGCCGCATCCGACCTCCTGCATGCAGCGTTTGAAGTCCGCAGGCGGCAGATCGATTCGCACGCCCAGCGCCTCCAGCACATCCGCGCCGCCGCATTTGGAGGTGATGCTGCGGTTGCCGTGTTTGACCACGCAAACGCCGCCCGCCGCCAGCACAAACATGCTGGTGGTGGAGACGTTGAAGAGATCGAGCTTGTCCCCCCCGGTGCCGCAGCAGTCCAGCAGCGGACCGGGCATCTGGGCGGGGTCCAATTCAGGATCAACGGCCCGTTGCAGGAACGCTTCGGCGAAGAGGGCGATCTCCGTGTCGGTCTCGCCTTTTTGGGAAAGCGCGCGCAGGAAATCCGCCTTTAAAGCGGCATCCGCCTCCGGCTCCAGCAGAAACCCAGCCGCCAGCTCCACATCTTCGCGGGAGAGCGGAGAATGGGCGCGCAATGCGGCGATCAGGTCAGCAATGGGCAGGCGCGAGGCGTTCATGGCGGCGTTTTACGAAACCGCCATGCTCGCGTGAGGGGCCTGTGGTGTGAGGCCCAGGTCGCGCAGCAGCGCGCGGTCCTGATCCACACCGGGGTTGCCGCTGGTCAGGAGCCGGTCGCCGTAGAAGATGGAGTTTGCGCCCGCGAAGAAGGCGAAAGCCTGGGCTTCGCGTGTCATCGTGCTGCGGCCCGCCGAGAGGCGCACCTTCGCCTTTGGCAGGGCGATCCGCGTGGTGGCGATGAGACGCAGCAGCTCGAAGATGTCCACCGGCGGCTGATTTTCCAACGGCGTGCCGGGCATCGGCATAAGGCAGTTGATGGGGACGCTTTCCGGCGGCGGATTAAAGTTGGTCAGCACCTCCAGCATCTTGAGGCGGTCCGTCTCGGTTTCGCCCATGCCGATGATGCCGCCGCAACAGACGGACATGCCCACTTCCTGCACGGCGGCGATGGTGCTGATGCGGTCCTGAAACGTGTGCGTGGTGACGATTTCCGGGTAGAACTCCGGCGAGGTGTCGATGTTGTGATTGTAAGCCGTCACGCCTGCCTCCTTGAGCTTGCGGGCCTCGGTGAGCGTCAGGTTGCCAAGTGTCACGCAGACTTCCATGCCGAGCTTGCTCACGTCGCGAATGGTGTCGAGCACCTGCTCGAAACGCGCGTCCCCGTCGCGCACGCCCTTCCAGGCCGCGCCCATGCAGAAGCGGGTGGAACCGTTTTTGGCGGCTTCGCGCGCCTTGTCGAGAATCTCGCATTTTTCCATCAGCTTGCCCGCAGGCAGCTTGCCGCCGTTGCGGGCGCTCTGGGAACAGTAGCCGCAATCTTCCGAACACCCCCCGGTCTTGATGGAAAGCAGCGTGCAAAGCTGCACCTGATCGACCTTCCAGTGTTCCAGATAGACGTTGCGCGCCTGCTGGATGAGTTCAAAGAGTGGCTGTTGGTAAATGCGCTGAAGCTCGGCAAGATTCATGGTCAAAAACCAAGCCTAAGGGAAACCGCCCACGGTGGCAAGGCAGGGTGGTGGTTTTTGTTCGTGCGTCTTGCGGGCTGCCTTTTTGTAAATAAAGCGCCAATCCCGTAATGCCCCGCTCTGCCTTTACGCGGCGGAAACCGGCAGGCGAACCAGCACCTCCAGACCGTGCGGTTGGCGGTTGCGCGCCAGCACGGAACCGTTGCAGGCTTCCGCGCACGCCTTCACGATGGTCAACCCGAGCCCGACCCCGCCGGTCTCCCGCGTGCGCGAGCCATCCACGCGGTAAAACGCATCAAAGAGCTTTGGCAATTCCTCCTCCGGCACGCCAGGGCCGGAATCGCTCACCCGGATTTCCACGACGCCGCCCACCTTCGCAGCCGCGAGGGTGATCCCCCCGCACTCTCCGCCGTGGCGGATCGCGTTGCGCAGCAAATTGGCCAGCGCGCGTACCAGCAGTGGGGAGTCGGCCAGCACGGAGAGCTCTTCTGCGACCTCCGTTATTATTTCCACCCGCTCTGACGCCTCCCGGCGCAGGGCTTCCTCCATGGCCTGACGAACATTGACCGCCCCCAGGCGAATGGCTGCCGCCCCGAAGGAAGCGCGCGAAAACACCAGCAGTTCATTCACCAGCGCGGCGATCTGCTCCGCCTTTTCCACAGCGGACTTCGTATATTCGCGCTGCCCCTCTCCTGCGCGTTGTTCCATGATCCCCAGCACCATCTGCAAGCGCGCCAGCGGGGAACACAATTCGTGCGCGATGTCCCCCAGGAAACGCTTCTGGCCCTTGACGAAACCGTTCAAGCGGGCTGCCATCTGGTTGATCGATTCTGCCAGCGAACCGAGTTCGTCCTGCCGCCGTGTGGAAACGCGGACGTCAAAACGCCCCTCGGCGATCTCGCGTGTGGTGTGGGTCATCTGCCCAATGGAACGGGTGATGCCATGCAAAAGGGGGAACCAGAAGAGAATGGAAAAAACAACCGTCCCCACCGCAAGCCCCAGCCACGGCGCGGGATCGAGAATAAGCCCGCCCATGCTGAGTGAATCGGCCCGTGCCACCAGGATGACGCGCATCGGCCCGCCCGCCTGCGGATTATCCAGGCGCGTGCGCAGGAGCAACCAATAGCGGGGTGGATCACCCGCACGCAGGAAAGCGCGTGAGGCCCCTGCGTTCCGCGAGCGGCTGGCCGCTTGCGGAGTGGCGCCCGGAGCAGCCTGAACAGGAGCGGAAACGCCGGGCTTCGGAGGGGTAGGCGTGGCCGCCATGCGTTGGCGCACTTCTTCCGGCAACTCCGTGACGGAGCCAATGAGATGTTTGCCGTCGGATTCAAACAACGAAAAGCGTAAATCATACACGTCGCTGAAGCGGTCGAGCACCGCGCCCCAGTCGTCCGGGGCCGCCGCATTGAGTTCACCCACGATGAGGGTGCGCATGGCATCCACCCGCTGGCGCGCGCTGCCGGAAAACACCCAGTCCAGATCGAACTGGAACTGGGCGTTGAAGAGCAGGACAAAGACCACGGTCAGCACCGTCAGATTCAGAAAAAACCAGCCCAGAATCTTGGCGGAGAGCGGAATGCGCAGTGGCAGGACGAAGAAACGGGAACGCCTCTCCCTCCCCGCGTCTCCGCGTCCCCGCGTCTCCGCGTCTGTTCTTTCACTCTGCATCGGGGTTGATGAGCATGTAACCGATGGCCCGGACGGTTCGGATGAAGCGGGGGGATTTCGGATCGTCCCCCAGCTTCCGACGCAGGGACCAGATGTGCACGTCGATCGAGCGGTCCATGCCGTCGTAGAGCCGCTCGCCGATTTCCTCGATGAGCCGCTCGCGCGTTTTTACGCGGCCTCTTGCGCGCGCCAGGCTCAGCAGTAAATCGAACTCCAAAGCCGTCAGTTTCAGCGGTGTTTCCTCCAGCAGGGCGACTCGCGACGCCGGGCTGATGCGGAGCGGCCCGACAGCCAGTCCCGGCTCGCTTTCGCCACCGTCCGAAGGCGCAGACCGCGTCACATGGCGGCGCGTCACGGCCCGCAAACGTGCGAGCAACTCCCGCGAGGAAAAGGTCTTGGGCAGGTAATCGTCAGCCCCCATTTCCAGACCGACGATCCGGTCCGTCTCATCTCCGCGCGCCGTAAGCATCAGCACGGGCACATCAGAGCGGCTGCGGATGAGACGCAGCACTTCAAAGCCGTCAATGCCCGGCAGCATGACATCGAGGATCACCGCATGGAACTCCTCGCCCAGCGCCCGCTCCGCTCCAGCCCGCCCCTCGTGCTCGGTGGATACTTCGTATCTCAGTGGCTTCAAATACTCCTCAATGAGCGCGCACAATTCCCGGTCGTCGTCGATGATGAGAACCTTTAAAAAATCGCCGCCGGGCGTTTGCGGAGGGGAGGAGAGGGACATGCTTAACTATCTCTTAACAATTTTGGGCGTTCTTCCAAATCCAAACTTAACAATCCTTTCGTAAAAAAATGGCAGAGGGGAATCCAGTCAAGCGGGTTTCTTCTTTTTTTCACGCGTCACACGGCTCCTCCTAGTGCCTGCGAGATCACCCACAAACCGCAATGTCCGCCCCAAGAAAAACCATATCATGAAGACAAACAAACTGACAGCCATCAGCGCCGCATTTGCCTTGGCGCTCCTCATCAATGCCCCGTGTGGTTCCGCACAGGAAGCCACGCCTGCACCCGCCGCAACACCCGCCGCAGATGCGCAAGCCAAACCCGGCCAGCCTTCCGGAGACCGCATGGAACAATTCCGCCAGCGCATGAACGATTTCATCAAAACCTCGCTCAAGGTTAGCGACGAGGAATGGAGCGTGATCGAACCGTTGCTCTCAAAAGTGCAGACCAAGCAGCGGGACGCTCTGCTGGGCCGCTTCAGCTTCTTCGGAAACCGGAGTGGTGGAAGAAGCTCCAGAGGCGACAATAACAGCGGGGGGGCGGACCGCGCCAATCGCCCTGATCGGCCTGCTTCCCCAGAACTCGACGCCCTCAAGGCGGCGCTCGATGCCGAGAGCACTCCACCGGCGGAGATCAAGGCCAAGCTCGAAGCCGTCCGCGCGGCCCGCAAGAAGGCCACAGCCGAACTCGAACAAGCCCGTGAGGATCTGCGCAAGGTGCTCACCCAGCGCCAGGAAGCCACCCTGGTCATGACCGGTATCCTGGAATAATCCGCTGCGCATGTCCGCCACCCCCTTCGCTGTCCCATATTCCGAGCTTCTGGCTCGCATGGTGGAGAGCCGTCAACTCTCCGCCGTCGATGCCAGGATCCTCTCGCGCCTTGATGGCGTCCCGCAGGAAACTGAGGCGGACGTCCTTCAATGGCTGGCCGGCGAATACGGCCTCGGCTTCACCTCTCTGGATAATGTCGAGCCGGAACGCGCGCTCACCACGCGCTTTCCCGCCCGTGTCCTGCTCAAGGAGGAACTGCTGCCGCTGCGCGAGGAGGACGGACGCATCGAGGTCGCCCTCTGCCGCCTCTTCGCCGAACCCGGCCTGGACGCTCTCAAGGCGTTCACCAACCTTGAGATAAAGCCAGTCCTCGCGCCAAGCGAGGCGTTGCAGCGCGAGATCAAAAAACATCTCGGCGTCGGCGCGGACACGCTCAACATGCTGGAGCAGGAGGAGGGGTTCCTGGTCGTCAACGACGACGCGGACAACAACGAAGACCTCGAAAAGGCGGCCGAAGACGCCTCGATCATCCGCTTTGTAAACCAGATCCTCACCGACGCGGTTTCACTGCGCTCCTCGGACATCCATGTCGAACCGTTCGAGCACGAGCTGCGCATCCGTTACCGCATCGACGGCCTCTTGCAGGAAGTGCCGGTGCCCGCGCAGATCAAGCGCTTCCAGCCGGCCATCGTCTCGCGCATCAAAATCCTGAGCAACCTCGACATCGCCGAAAAGCGCGTCCCGCAGGACGGTCGCATCAAAATCCGCATCAAGAATAGCGAGATCGACATCCGCGTCTCGGTGATCCCGATGCTCCACGGCGAAGCCGTCGTGATGCGTCTGTTGCGGCAGGGGGGAGGATTGATCGGCCTGGAGGGGCTGGGCATGTCCGAACGCGACCGCAATATCTTCGAGCGCGTGCTCGAAATGCCCCACGGCATCGCGCTCGTCACCGGCCCCACCGGCAGCGGAAAAACGACCACGCTTTACAGCGCGCTCACGCAAATCAATGACTCGATCCGCAAGATCATCACCATTGAAGACCCGGTGGAATACCAGCTCAAGGGGATCAACCAGATTCAGGTGGTGGAAAAAGCCGGGATGACCTTTGCACGCGGGCTGCGCGCCATTCTTCGGCATGACCCGGATGTCGTGCTGATCGGGGAAATCCGCGACCGCGAGACTGCGCAGATCGCCGTACAGGCATCCCTCACCGGCCACATGGTCTTTTCCACGCTGCACACCAACGACGCCCCGGGCGCGCTTACGCGCCTTGTGGACATGGGGGTGGAGCCCTATCTCGTCGCCTCCTCGCTTGAAGCCGTGATGGCCCAGCGCCTCGTCCGCGTGCTCTGCCCGGAGTGCAAGGAGGAAGACCGCTCGGACCGCACCCGCGCCCTGCGCGACCGCGTGGAGGCACTCCGCTCCGCCACCATTTACCGTGCCGTGGGCTGCAAGGCGTGCCGCATGACCGGCTACACCGGGCGGCAGGCGCTCTTTGAATTGATGACCATCAGCGGCCCCATCCGCCAGGTCCTCCTGCGTGGTGGATCGAGCGTCGAGATCAAGGAAATCGCCCGCCGCGACGGGATGCGCACCCTCCTTGAGGATGGTTGGCGGATCGTTTGCAGCGGCACGACCACCCCGTCCGAAGTCCTGCGTGTTTCCAAGGACGAGGACGCCTCCTTTGCCGTCACCTAGTGTGCTGAATGATAAATAGCTATCCATTTGTTGCGTTCAAAATGGCCCGGCGGCAAGGCGCGCTGAGGGCGCATGTCCCAATGGACCTGCAACCGAAGCGCAACGCCGCCGCCGGGCCATTTTCAACACAACCCGCAGGGCTGTGGCTCTTTTCCGATTTTTCCGCGTTGCTCGCTTGGGCAAGGTCATTCGGACATTGCCGCTTCGCTCGCGCCTTGAAAAATCAAAAAATAGCCGACAGCGAATGGTTGGCTATTCATCATTCAGCACACTAGCCATGCCCGTCTTTGAATACAAAGCTTTGCAAGCCAACGGCGCGGCTACCGAAGGGCGCGTGGATGCCGGAGGACGCCAGGAGGCAATGCGCCTCATTGAAGAGCGCGGCTTGACGGCGCTGCGCCTGACGGAAATGGCGCAGCCTGCTGGGGGCGCATCCAAGACCGGAGCCAAACTGCCCCAAACCGCCAACTGGGGCTTTCAATCCACGCGTGTTTCGTTTGAAGCGCTGGAGGATTTCACTCGCTCGCTTTCGAGCCTTCTCACCGCAGCCGTGCCGCTGAGCCGCGCGCTCACCATTCTCTACAGGGAGGCATCCAATCCGGTGGCCGGCGCAAAGTGGCGCGAACTGTATGATCTCGTCATCGACGGCGTCTCCCTGGCCGAGGCCATGAGCCGTTCCCCGGAGGTCTTCCCGCGCGTCTATGTGGCGATGGTCGAGGCGGGGGAGGCGGGCGGATTTCTGGACGTGGTGCTGGCCCAGATTGCCGATTTCCAGGCGCGGGAAAAAGAGCTTCGCGCCAAGGTGCTCTCCGCGCTCATGTATCCCGCCGTGCTGCTGACGCTGGCCATCGGCGCGGTGATCTTCCTGATGGTCTTCTTTATCCCTCGCTTTCAAACGCTCTTTGCGGGTTTTAACGCCGCGCTGCCCTTGATCACGCGCGTCATCATCGCGGCCAGCCACGGCATCCGCACCTACGGCATCTATGCTGCGGTGGGTATCGCAGTCGCGCTCTACTTCGGAAAAAGCTGGCTCGTGAGCGAAGCCAACCGCCGCAAGTGGGAAGCGCTGCTGCTGCGCCTGCCGGTCATCGGGTCGCTGATGGGGCAACTCGCCATGGCGCGTTTCTGCCGGATGCTCGGCACGCTGCTCGGCGCGGGAGTTCCGTTGATGAGCGGCCTCACCGTCGCCCGGCGCTCGCTGGGCAACCAGATTCTCATCGACCTCATCGCCGACTCCTCAGATCGGGTTTCCAAGGGTGAACCGCTCGCCGCCGCCCTTGCGGATTGCCGCGCGCTTTTCCCCGGCTCCACCCTGGAGATGATATCCGTCGCCGAGGAAAGCGGCAGGCTGGACAAGGAGCTTGTGCGGCTCGCGGGCACGACGGAAGTCACGCTCGACCGCCAGTTGAAGACCGCCGTTTCGCTGGCTGAACCGCTCATGCTTTTTGTCATCGCCGGCTTCATCGGCCTCATTTTCATCGGCATGGTCATCCCCATTTTCACCCTTCAAGACTACATCAAATAACCGCAAACAAAGAACCGAATCCATGAAACTACATCCCAACACATCCCACCGCGCGCAGGGTTTCACGCTTGTTGAAATGCTGCTCGTGCTCGTCATCCTCGCCACCCTGGCAGCGATCGTGTATCCGAAGTTCACAGGCCGCAGCGAGCAGGCGAAAACCACCGCCGCCAAGACGGACATCGCCAGCATCTGCGTGGCGCTCGACGCCTTCGAGGTGGACAACGGCTACTACCCGAAGAGCGGCAGCCTCAACGCGCTCGTCGAGCAACCCAATGACGCCTCGAACTGGCGTGGCCCCTACCTGAGCAAAGGCATCCCGCTCGATCCCTGGGGCAACTCCTACAACTACGAATACCCCGGCAAACACAGCGCCAACGGCTACGACCTCTATTCCGCAGGCCCGGACGGAAGGCCAGGCACCGACGACGACATCACCAACTGGTCCATTAACAAGAGATAACAGCGTGCGCTCCGCGTCGGCATTTACCTTGGTTGAACTGATCCTCGTGATGGCCATTCTGGCAACGATCCTGGCACTCTCGGCTCCCTCCCTTTCCCGCTCCTTCAAGCAGCGCAATGTGGACCAGGAGGCGACCCGCCTGCTCGCGTTGACGGAATACGCCCGCGACGAAGCAGTCTCCCAAGGCGTGCCGATGTCCGTATGGATCGAACCCAACAGCGGGCGCTTCGGGGTTGCTGTAAAAGACGGCTACGCGGGGGACGCCTCCCGGGAAAAGACGTATGAGCTCCCTCAGGATGTGCATTTCGAACTGTCCCAAGCAGCGACCGGGCAAAACGGCCACGTGGACGCGGCGGAATTCGCGCCCGACGGAACGCTCGACACGGACAGCATCGAGGCCGTCCGGATCGTTGACACATCCAATTCCGCCGTCTCCCTGGCGCAGGACGACGACGGCTGGGGATACGAGATTGTGAAGCCATGAAACAGTGGGATCACACGCAAGAATACTTCGCCCGGGGACGCCGACGCTCCCTTGCGCCTTTGCGTTTTTGCGTGAGGTCTGCTTCCGCCTTCACATTCATCGAAATCCTCGCCGCGTTGTTTTTTCTGGCGATCCTCATCCCTGCGGTGCTCGAAGGGATCACCATCAGCAACCGCGTATCGGTCTTCGCCGAGCGTGGCGCCATCGCCGCCGAACTTGCCCAGAACAAACTCGAAGAACTCACCCTCAACGATGCCTGGGCAGGCGGACAATCGCGCGGTGACTTCGGCGGAGACTGGCCGGGCTACCGCTGGGAGAGCACGCAAACCAACTGGGACATGGACTCCATGACCGTGCTGACCCTGGACGTATTCTTCTCTGTGCAAGGCCGGGAGGAAAGCCTGCGCTTCAGCACGCTGGTCAACCCTGCCAGCGTCAACAGCACATCCGCAACGGGCGGTTCCACTTCCGCGTCGAGCCAAAGCCAAACGAAGAAATGAACCGCGCGCTCCCCATCGTTGATTTTGCGGAAATAGACCGCGCCGCCACGGCAACCCGCGCTCGGAGATCGCGCTCCGCCTTCGTGTCATCCGCCCGCAAGCCAGCACGGCGCCTTGGTTCGCCGGGATTCACCCTCATTGAAATCCTGGTCGCATCCATCGCCTCGGCGCTGATTCTGCTGGCGGTCTATGGCATCTTTCAGCGGGCCATGAAAACACGCGACCATGCCGTCGAACGCATGCATGAGGCGCGGCTTCAGTCACGGACGGCCAATGTGATCCGCAACGACCTTCGCAATGCCTTCGTATCTGGCGGTGTTCTGGCCTGCACGCTTGAGGGGGGCGCCCAAAGCCAGAAATCCCGCTTCCCGGGCTATCTCCGTTTCACCGCCACCACCGGCAAGGACAATCCCGATGAGGCCCTGGGGGATGTCCAGCAGGTGGAATACTATATTGCAGAGGAAACCAATTCCGGCGAGACCAGTGGCCCGGCCAGCCGCAACACAGGCACGCTGGTGCGCGCCCTCACGCGCGACCTTCTCGCCACCGTGCCGCAAGTCACCCGCGAAGAGCGCCTCCTGCGGCATGTCCAGACCTTTGAAGTCGCCTTCTATGACGGGCAAACGTGGCTGGACACCTGGCAGGTGACCGACTCCGCGCCGACGCTGCCCCAGGCGATCCGTGTGCGCCTTCAGCAAGCGCCCTCTTCGGATCGCGCCACCACGCCCCCCCCCTTGGAAATCCTGGTCGCCTGCAACACGCAGCCGCAAATTTCCTCGACAACCTCCACCACCACCAGCGCCTCCGGGACAGCGGCCAGATAACGCATGAGAACGCCGCACCCCATCCATCCCCAAGCGACCGCGGGCTCCGTGTTCATCGTGGTGTTGGTCGTGTGCCTCGGGCTCGTGAGCCTGACGCTCGTCTTTGGCAATTCCATGCTCATGGCCTACCGCGGCGCGGACAACGACATGGCGGGGAAACAAGCGGAGCAAGCCATCGAAGGGGGCGTGCGGTATGCCAAATATTTGATGATAAATGTCTCGCGACCGGGTGCCGTGCCGGACCCCACAACATTTCAGAGCGACACCCTCCCCGTTGGCGATGCCACCTTCTGGTTCATTGGCAAACCCGCCACGTCGGATCCCGTGGACAGACCAGCCTTCGGCCTCGTGGACGAAGCCTCCAAGCTCAACCTGAACACCGCCACCAAGACCATGCTGATGGGGTTGCCCGGCATGACGCAGGAACTCGCGTCGGCCATCGTCGCATGGCGCACCTCCACTTCCACCAGCGGCACAGCCTCCCAGAGCGCCGCCAGCACGCCAAATTCCACGATCAAAGGCTCACGATACGAGTCTGTCGATGAACTTGCCCTTGTCACGGGAACCGATCAGTCGATCCTTTACGGCAACGACACCAACTTGAACCACGTCCTCGACTCCAACGAAGAGAACACCGTCGCTGCGGCTTTCTCAGGGAGTCAGGATGACCAGATCGGTTCGGGTCTGCTCGAATATGTCACCGTCTTCAGCCGCGAGCCGAACACGCTCACGGACGGCACGACCAAGCGCATCAACATCACCCAACCGGTCTCCACGAGATTAACCACGCTGCTCGCCAAAATCGTCGATGACAAGCGGGCGCGCGAGATAGAACAGAAAATACGGGCTGCCGGAACGCTCACCAGCGTCCTCCATTTTTACATCGCCAGCGGTATGACGGAAGCCGAGTTCGCCAAAATCGCATCCTCACTTACGGCCAAGGACGGCACCTACGTGACCGGGTTGGTGAACGTCAACACCGCCAGCGCAACCGTCCTGGCCTGCATCCCCGGGATCGCCGACAAAGCCGCCTCACTCGTCGCCGCCCGCACAAATCAATCCCAGCCGCCCGCCAATCTTGCATGGGTGGTGCCCATCCTTGGCAATGCGAATGCCATCAAGGCGGGGCCCTACCTCACGGCCAACAGCTACCAACTCAGCGTGGATGTCGCTGCCGTGGGCCGTCATGGGCGTGGCTACCGGCGGACGCGCTTTGTCCTCGACAACAGCACCGGCACGCCTTGCGTCATCCACCGACGCAACCTCGCCCCGCTGGGCTGGGCGCTCGGCGACGAAGTCCGGGACACACTTGCCATGAAAAAGGAGATGAAATGACGCTCGATCTTACGGAACTCAAAAAACGCTTCCAGCCACGCTCCGTGCTGGCTCTCACCATCGAAGCTGACCGCATCGTGGCCAGCCTCGTGCAGCGCGAGAACGGCAGCGTGACTCCGCTGCCGCTCGTGATCAGCGTGACCACCGAAACGTTGCTCGCCAAGCCTGAACAAGCCGGCAACGAACTGGCCGCCGCTCTCCACTCGGCGGGAATCCGCGAACACCAGTGCGCCGTCTGCCTGCCGCCCTCGTGGGCGCTTTCGACTTCGACCGACTTGCCGGAAACCAACCTTGAGGATTTGCGGGGATACTTCGAGCTGCGGGCCGAGCGCGATTTTTCCACCGCAGTGGCCGATCTCCAACTTTCCCACTGCGCCTATACCCTGCCCGATGGCCAACAACGCGCCACCCTCGCGGGCGTTCCGGCCAAGCGCATGGATGCCGTGAAAACAATGTTGCTAACCGCCGGTTGCCGCCCCGTATCCCTTTCGCTTGCATTGCCGGGCTGCCTCTCCGAACCCGGCCCGACGCTGCACCTCCTGGCCAACGGCGACCAGACCGACGCGGTTGTCTCCTGCGGCGGCGGCATCGCGGTCATCCGGACCCTCGCAACTTCCGGATCGGATCCCGGTGCGTTCGCCCGCGAAATCCGCATCACCCTGGGGCGGCTCCCGGAATCCATCCACCATAACCTGCGGCACGCGCGCTTGGTGGGGCCTCGCGACGCCGCGCTTCGCGAGAGCCTGGCGCGAATCGGATTCGATAATATCATTGAGAGCGATGCAACAACGTCCGGCGCGGCGGCGGAATGCGCGGAGCGCACATTGCACGAACAACCCGTTCCCTTCGAATTCCTCGTACCTGAAGTCAGCCGCTGGCCGGCGCTGATCGAGCGCTTTAACACGCGGCGGGGACGCCAGATCGCCGTGGGTGCATTTGCGCTGATCCTGCTTCCATTATTTGTTTTCATCTATCGCTCGCACAAGGAAAGCCGGCTGGAAGCTGAATGGAACACCATGAAAAACACCGTCGCGGATGTGGAAGGCCTCCAGCAGAAAATCCGGCAATTCCGCCCGTGGTTCGAGCCCGAGCCGCAAAAGCTCCAAGCGTTCTCAACCTTGGTCGTGGCATTCCCGGAAAAAGGGGATGTCTGGACCCGCTCCGTGCAGATCGGCGCCTATCTGGAAAAAAGTGAAACCGGAGCGCGGTCCGTCCCGAGCGCCACTGCATCCAAGGTGACCGTCTCGGGATTTGCGCGCAGCAACTCAGTCTTGCTGGGGCTTCAGGAGCGCCTGCGCAAGCAACCCGGCGTCTCCGCGCTTCAACTTCAGCAATATCGGGGAAACAACCCCGTCCAATTCTCACTGTCTTACAAATGGGAGTCCAAGCATGAATAATGACCGTCGCCAACTCCTGATAAAAGTCGCCGCCGCCGTTGTGGGCCTCTACGCGCTTGATGCGTTTGTCATCGAGCCGGCCATTGACGGCTGGCGTGAGCAAAATCGCCGGATTGTAGCGTTGGGGGAAAAGGTTCAGCGGGGCCGCCAGTTGCGCGAGCGCGAGACTTCCATCCGCGAACGCTGGGCGGGGATGCTCCGGGCCAACCTGCCCGCCGAAGTCTCCGCCGCGGAAAGCATGGCGCAAATAGCCGTGGGCCGCTGGGTGAGCGCCAGCCAGATCAGCCTTACCAGCCTCACTCCGCAATGGCAGAGCCGCGAAGATGGCTTTGACCTCTACGAATGCCGCGTGACCGCCACGGGCAGCCAAACCTCCCTCGGACGCTTCATCTACGAGCTGGAGACCGACCAATCCGCCCCCGTCAATCTGGAGGAGTGTGAGCTGGCCTCCCGCGATGCGCGTGGCGCGCAACTCACGTTGACCGCGCGGCTCACCTTCCTGCGGATCAAGGACCCGAAGAAAACCACCCCATGAGCCTTCTCTCAAAAACGCTTCCTGCAACCGCCGTTCTGCTGGTGCTCACGGCAAACGCCGTTTTTTCCAGCCCGAAAAACGCCCCCGCCAAACGGGGATACGACGGCTATGCCCTGGTGCGCACGCGCAACATCTTCGACCCGGAACGCCAGCCCGGAGTGGCCACTCCTGAAGCCTCTCAAAAACAGGATCCGCAACCTTCCCGCTCGGATTTTGCCGCGCTCACCGGCACAATGATCACGCCGGAAAAAACACTCGCCTTTTTCTCCGGGTCGCGTTCGGATTACTGCAAAGTGATCGCCGTCAATGGCACCATTGCGGGGGCTGTGCTCGTCAAAATCAACTCCTCGAACATCGAGGTGGAGCGCGAAGGAAAACGGATTGTCATCGCCGTGGGGCAGACCGTTCCCCTTGACGCGACTTCCGCCCCTTCCGCCGCCCCCTCTGCCGCCCTTTCTTCAACCCCTCCCTCTTCCTCAACCGCTGCCTCCAGCGCCTCCCCGTCTTCCGCTACAGGATCAGACCGCGAGGCGTTGCTGCGGCGCATGATGGAAAAACGTCAACAGGAACTCAAATGAAACAACCCATCCGCCGCGCTCTAGCCCTTGGCCTATTGCTGCCCCTTGTCGCCCTTGCCCAGAGCGACACACCATCCCCCTCCGCACCACCGGTTGCCGCTCCCACCGTCGTGGAAGCCCTGCCGCCCGGCAGCGCGCCTGCCGTTCCCACCCCTGCGCCCGTGGTGAAAACCGTCAAGCCACAGGCCGACTCCGCCCTGCCCCCAGAGGTCCGGCCCGCCGAGCCGATCCCCGCCTTGGCACAGCCCACCAAAGTGTCCACCAAAGGCGAAATCCGCCTCAACTTCCAAAACGCCTCACTTCCTGACGTGCTCAACTACCTCAGTGAGGCCGCCGGGTTCATCATCGTCCAGGAAACCCCGGTGAGCGGCACCGTCAACGTCATCAGCAAACAAACCGTCAGCGCCGAAGACGCCGTCGATCTGCTCAACTCCGTCCTCCTGGAGAAGGGCTACACTGCCCTTCGCAACGGGCGCATCCTCAAGATCGTCAACCGCAAAGACGCGCAAAAGCAGGACCTCCCCGTGAAGTCTGGCAGCGATCCCGAGCAGATCCCGCGCAAAGACGGGATGGTCACCCAAATCCTCCCCGTGCGCTACGTCGAAGCCGCCAAGCTGGTGGAAAACCTCCGCCCGCTGCTCTCCACCGATGCCACCATTAACGCCAACGAAGCCAGCAACAGCATCCTCTTGGCCGACACCCAGACCAACATCCACCGCATCGCGGAAATCATCCACGCGTTGGACACCTCTGTTTCCAGCATCTCCACCATCCACGTTTTTCAACTCCAATACGCGGACTCCAAGTCGCTGGCCAGCGTCATCACCCAGCTCTTCGCCGCGGATCAAAACTCGACGCGCGGCGGCGGCAGCGGTCGGGGAGCCTTCAATCCCTTCGCTGCCATGATGGGTGGGGGAGGCGGTGGTGGCGGTGGCAGTGGCGGCAGGGGCGGCTCTACCCAAGGCCCGGCGCAGCAGGCGGCCACCCGCGTCGTTGCCGTATCGGACGATCAAAGCAACTCCGTGATCGTCAGCGCCCCCGATGCGGTGATGCCGACGATCACCGAAATCGTCGCCCGCATTGCCACCAACATCGCCGACATCACCGAAACCCGCATCTTCCGGCTCGAACACGCCGATTCCACGGAACTGGCCCTCGTGATCAACAGCCTCTACGCCGACACCGGCACGAGTTCCTCGTCCTCCAACGGCGGCAGCCAAGGCGGCTTCGGACGTTTTGGCGGTTTTATGGGGGGCGGCGGACCGGGTTCGCCGCAGACATCCAGCTCGAATGGGCGCAGCCAGCGCGCGTTGCTCCAGACACGCGTTGTCGCCGTGGCAGACCCGCGCACAAATTCCGTTGTCGTCTCGGCGGCGCGGGAGACGCTGACCCAGATCGCCCTCACCGTGGGCAGGCTCGACGCCGTCGATGCCAAAAAGCAAAAAGTCTATATTCATTCGCTTGAAAACGCGGACCCGGACAATGTCGCCACCATCCTGCGCGGCATGTTCAGCAGCCAGGGTGGCAATTCCTCGAACACGAGCGCCCAGCCGTCCTCAAACCAGCTCAACCAACGTTCCTCCACCGGCGCTTCGAGTGACATCACCAACATCCTCAACACCTCCGGCAACAGCAGTTCGAGAAGCCGCTAAAAACTCCCACTCCCCGCCCATCATGATCACATCCCGGTTACCCAAATTACCCGGCGCCCACATTGCGTGCGCCCTCATACTGCTTACGCTTGCGCCTGCTCTACAGGCTCAAAGTAGTTCATCTTCCTCACGTCGAAGTTCCTCCTCCTCGACAAACAGAAGCTCCTCCTCCAGCGCCTCACGCCAGGGTTACTCAAGCGGTTACGGATCCGGCAACAGTTCTGGCATGAATCAATACCCCAGCAGTACGATGCTGGGGAATGCTATTATCCAGATCGACCCAGAAACCCGTTCCGTGGTCGTGATTTCCGATGAGGAAACCCACACGGAAATCGCCAAAGTGATCGCCAACCTTGATCATCCCAAGCCGCAGGTGCTCATCAAAGTGGTCTTCATCGAAGTCACGCTCGACAAGAACCTCGATGTCGGCATCGAGGGGAACTACTCCTTCAAAGTCGGACACGGCGCCCCCTCCATCACCGGCACCTCCACCTCGACCACCACAAGCACAAAAACCACAACGGCGGGAACCACCCAGACCACGAAAACCACCAACACCCCCATCACCGCTGTCACCAGCGGCACCGGCATCGCGCAGACCCTCTTCGGCCTGGCCTCCAACTCCACCGCCAAAGGTGCGTTCTCCCAAATCGTCGGCGAAAACTGGAATGCCACCCTGCATATGCTCGCCAGCAACGGCAACGCGCAAGTTCTCTCCCGCCCCTCCATCATGGCGCGCAACAACCAGCAAGCCGTCATCGTCGTCGGCAAGGAAGTCCCCTTGGTGACCAGCAGCCAGGTCACAACCCTCGGAGAAACGGTCAACTCGATCACTTACCAGGACGTCGGCATCATCCTGCGCGTCACCCCCTTCATCACCTCCGAAAAATCGGTGGAAATGATCGTCGCCCCTGAAATCTCATCCCTCTCCGACCAAACCGTCGCCATCTCCTCCAGCGTCAACGCACCGGTCATCAACAAACGCTCCGCAGAAACCGTGGTGGTGACCCCCAACGCCACCACCGTCGTTATCGGCGGGTTGATGCAAAAGGAGATCACCTCCTCGATTGATAAGGTCCCCATCCTGGGCGACATCCCGCTTCTTGGGCGCGCCTTCCGTCACACCGTCAAGGCGGAGACCCGCAGCGAACTCCTCATCTTCCTCACCCCCTACATCATCGAGAGCGACCAAAAGCTCCGGGAAGTCACCCAGAACGAGGCGAATCACGCCGAAATATCCCGCGAAACGCTCTCGCCCGAAGACATCAGGGATAGTCTGGACACCCTGCGTCTCATGCCCCAGATGGACCCGGCAAAAACCGGGATCAAGACCAAAACCAGGGTTGAAACCGTCATCGAACCTGCCACGCGGTAAGCGGCGCGGTCCGCGGGTTTAAGTATTTAGAGCGGATCGGGACGGGGCAGCATCAAGATCAAGCTCGGGTTCGCCGAGTGCCGGATCACGATCACCAATGCCGTCAAATTTGCCGGGAACGTCCGTGGGCTGGAGAGCCGCATCCAGCGGTCACTTGACAAGCGGGCAGAGGCAATGAACCGGCAGGTCGATCATTTCCAACAACGCGCGGCAAAGGAGGCGGGATTCAAATGAGCGGCATCGTCTCCGAACTGATTCTCAAAACTGGCGGATTCAACGCCGGGATCAAGAACGCCGAAAAAGGGCTGCAATCGCTCAGGGGCGGCGTCATGGGATTGAAGGGCATGCTCATGGGGGCGTTTGCCGCCATCACCACGGGCGCGGCGGCCATGAAAATCCGCGAGCAGTTCGACATCGGACGGCAACTCAACGCGCTTTCCTCAGCCACCGGCACGTCGGTCAAAGACCTGGCCGTATTGCAGAAGGCGTTCAAGGAAAGCGGACTGGAAGCCGATAAAGTCGGCCCAATGATTGGCCGGATGCGCAAGGGCATCGTCAGCGCGGCGGGCGGCGGCGCGGGTGGCCACCAGCCGCGACCTCTTTGGTACGGCCCTCGCCGACGATCTGCGCCCGCTGCGCGATGCGCTGGCCCGCGTGCTGCACGGCGACGATGCCGGGTTCATGGCCCGCGCCCAGACCCTTTACAACGCGCTGCCGGTGCTCGGAGAGGCGATCATCCCCGCCCAAAAGTCGAGCGCGCAACTCGAACTCATCCTCGGCACGGCCCTGGCAGTGGGGCTTACCGGAAACCCCGCGACACACAAGGCCACGTCTCCGTGTGCCCACTTTTAGCCATCCTTTTCCTGGCGCTGCTACCCGCCCTGCTCTGGGCCGCGCCGCCCGCGTGGTGGCAGGCGCGTGGCGTCATCAAAACCGGCACCAACGGTGCCAACGTCCAGGCCAACGACTACGCCGCCGTCAGGTGAGGGCACAAACGGCTTTTCTTAATCACGCGCACGCTGAGCCGGATTTTTATCGGCATATTTTTGGCGAGGGCCAATGGTACGAAGATAACGCACCAGATAAGGCAGCCGGTTGGTTCGGCATTAAGCAGACAGTGGTGTCAAAAAGGGGCGACGTTTTGATGATGACTTCCGTCGGGAGTGAGTTGGGCAAAGATGAAGGCATTTATTACACCACGAATCGCAACTTTATCGATTATCTCGGCGTTGTGGTCCTGTGGGCTCGTTTCAAATAGGCCGGCAGGATAAATTCACTCATCTCTTTGGCCCATGGTACTATTGGGAAAACAAATGATTGGGCGAAGAAGATGGCCAATTCCTCGGTTTTTTGATATGAAAAACTCAACCCTCGAAAAAACGGATTTGCAGAGGGAACGCGGGTGCGGAACAACATTTTTGCATGGGGCAGAAAACGCGCAGGAAAGCGGCGACTTTGGGGGAGATATAAAACGGTGCACCTCTCGCGCCGGAAAGCCGTCCGGTTGGCTCTGACCTACTCCTCTGGCTGGGTGCTATCAACCGCCCAATCAGCCAGTTCGAAATGTTGAAGCCGTTTTGTGGAAGGATTCGGAATTTTGTAAGTAGCTATCTCAACACGCTTTACGCCGTTTCAAAAACAGAGAAACCGTGTGAAATGAGGTGTGCATGGGGAGGGAGTCTTCTAAAGCGAGGCGAAAAAGGTAGGGTCGTTCAGTCCTGTCCTTGATTTCCATGACATCTTTGGTTTTGCTCTTCCCACATAAAGGCGGGACGCCAACAGAGTAAACGGTCTCGAAATCGGTGGGAAGTTGGGAAGCGCACTTCCCATATTGGGGAAGCCTAACAGTGGACCATTGCATGCCACTGGAACGGGAGTGCCTGATCTAACCTGCGGCGCCTGATCTAACCTGCGGCGAGCGCCGCCGTCTTCATTGGCAGCACCAAACGCATGGGGGCGCTTATCAGACGCAGAAAACCGTGTTTTTCGTAGAAGGCTCTGGCTCTTTCGTCCTTGGCGTCCACCACAATAAGTGATGCCCCGATCTCGTCAGACTGGCGAACGCAGCGGGTGATGGCGTCCATTAATAGGGTGCTCCCTACTCCCGGAAAGGCAGTATCGCGCGCAAGTCGCCCGATCAAGATGGACGGAACGGACGGGTACCTAGAAAGCAGCTTCGCAGTAGAATCGGGCACCGCATCGAGTTCAACAGAGAACGCCGAGAGCGTATAGAAACCAGCAATCCGGGTAGGGGCTCCATCCGGGACCATCACGAAAACGGCAGCTGAATACCTCCGCAAATCCTGCGAAGCCCGCTTATGGAGATATTCGTCTAAAGCTGGAACCCCACAGGAGAATCGGCTGCGGTCATGCTTCGACGACAACGCTTCCGAGTGAAAATCGCTCATTGCATGGTCACCGTCTTTTTATGGAGTGCCATCGCCTTCTTCAGTGCCGCGTTGGGAGCGGGCGGATGAATCAAGGCTTTCGCCACACGGATACTGTCTTCGGCATTGAGCTTCATCGCCTCGTGCTCGCGCACGGTCTCACGGGCCGTCTGGCCGAGGCAGGAGATGACGAAATCGGTAAGCGTGCGCCCCTGCAGATCGGCGGCGTGCTGGATCATGCGTTTCAAGGCGACTGGTAGCCTCGCTTCCAGGCGCTCAGTTTTCGCAGTGGTTGACATGAAAGCAATATCCGGCAATTTGCCGGAAAGTCAATACTCTTCCGGCAGAAGAACCGCTTCAGCATCCGGTTACATCCCGTGATCCCCCTGCTCGCCGCGGGCATGCCAGTCCGGGGGGGCGCGAAGATGGCCCCAATCGAGATAGCACCAGAGTAATGAACAAACGTGCCCACCTAATGGCCTCTGAACGACCATGAAGTCCGCGAAGCTGCGGCGGTAGCGGCGTGTTTGAGGTTTGGCTTGCCGTAATCACTGAAAAGGAATGCCTGAGCACGCCCCTTCGCCTGTAAGGAATCTGGACATCCATTCCCCGTCATGTCAAAAAGCTGCCGTGAACGGGTTCTGGCATCAACTTCGGCTAAAATGGTTTCTTGCGACTCATGCGCTGGGCTTTTCCACAGCGTTTACGGAGCGCCTCTACAAAATCTACCTCAACCACTCGAAGGTGATCCACTTTCGGGATGGGCATCCGGTATTTTCACTCTCGACTCCGGCGCTTTACAGCAAACCGGCGGCCAACATGATGGCGCGCACGCTTTACCGGGGCATCCAGAACAAGAACATGCCCAACCTGATGAGCTTTGCCGTGACGGACGTCTGCAACGCCCACTGCGGCCATTGCAGCTTCTACGATGGCATTGCCGACACGGCCCGGCGCACGATGAACCTGGACGAATGTCGGCAGGTCATCCGCGCGGCCCAGGAGTTGGGAGTCTCCATTATCAACTTCGTTGGCGGGGAACCGCTCCAACGGCCCGAGATTTTGGAGATCATCCGCTCGGTGGATAATGATTTGTCGGCCACGTCTCTGTTCACCAACGGCTGGGCGCTACCGGAGATGGCACGCGGACTACGCGATGCCGGGCTGGACGGGGTCTATGTGAGCCTGGACAGCGCCGATGCCGCGAAGCACGACGCGATCCGCGGGCTGCCGGGGCTCTTTGAACGGGCGTTAAGGGGGATCGAGGCCGCGCTGAAAACCGGGATGTCCGTGGGCATTTCCATTTGCCTGACGCCGGAGCGGTTCGCCGATGGGGAGTTCGAGCGGATGATCGAGTTCGCCCGCAAGCTCGACGTGCATGAGGTGACGGTGTTTGACGCCATGCCTTCGGGGCGCTCCAAGCATCAGAGCGACCTGATGGACAACGAAGCGTGGAAGGAAGACCTGATCCGGCGCAGCGAACGCTATAACGCGGACGCCTCCTATCCCGGCGTGCTCGTCCACGCCTACACCGTCAGCCACCGCAGCGTCGGGTGCTCCTGCGGGACCAGTTATTTCTACGTCACACCCTACGGCGACATCACCTCGTGCGATTTCAATCACCGGGGTTTTGGCAACCTGTTGGAGGAGCCGCTTTATGTGGTCTGGGATCGGATGACCTCGCAGGAAGCCTACAAGCAAGCCAAGTGGGGCGGTTGCAAGGTGAAGGACTCGCAATTTGTGGAGAAGAAGCTGAACGGCTGTGAAAAATCGTGCGCACACTCAAAATGATGAACATTACCTATCCAATGGCGTCATCGACGAACTGGGAAATCCTGCAAGGGCGGCTCAATGGCACGCTGCCCGCCGCTGGCAGTCTCTTTGACAAGACCCCGACGCCGGGGATCCTCGCTTTCGAGGGGATCGTTGTGCTGGGATTTCTCGCCGCGCTGCTCATCCTCTCGCGCTTCGTTAAGCGCGTGCCGCTGCGGTTCGCGCTGATGGCGTGCGGCGTCCTGATCTTTGAACTCTTCACCGGCCCCATGTGGCGCAACCTCAAAATGGGGAGTTGGGCCTATCTCTTTCAGCAGGTCAGTTGGATTCTCACCCTGGGGTGGAGCACGCTGATCCTGAGCGTGATTGTTCTTGTGGATCACGTCGCCGCCCGAAAGCGCGAACTGATCCGGTTTGCGATCTACCTGGGCATCCTGACGCCCGTGGTGTTCGGCTTCGAGGTGCTGCTCGGCGCGTTGGGAGTGCGCCATTACTCGCCGGAGGTGATGCAGACGGTGTGCGGGGTCCAGCTTTTCGGAATCCCCATCGAAGCGCTTTACTACGTCCCCGTTTTCCTCTCGCTCATAATCGGCTTCTACAAATATTGGAGCTTTGTCATCGACGACATCCCCGTGGTGCCGCTGGCGCGGACGCCGTGGCTGCGCACCCTCGGTATTACAACGGGAGCGGTGCTGCTGTTTGAGCTGATGATCGAGCCGATGGTGACCAACCACGGATTCCCCACGTGGTCCTATTTCTACAAGGACATGACGTTCGTCCTGACGGGCCTGTGGGTGTTGGCGGTGTGGGTTTCCACCAATTTGGTGGACCGCTATCTCCCTCACTGGGATTTGGCGCACCGGTTCCTGGTCTATCTGGGCGTGATGGCGCTGCTGGCGGTGCCCGTGGAGGGCTGGTTGATCCAAAGCGGCTTCCGGGTTTATGGGCCGAGTGCCGTGGCCAATTTCAGCAAACTGACGCTTCCCGGGACAGCCATTCCCATCGAAGTCTGCTTCGCGATCCCGCTCTATTTCGCGCTGGTGATCGGGCTCCTCCGTTACGTCGAGATTTCCATAACCAACAGGGAGACGCTGTATGTTCGGTAAATTTTTGCTGCGCGTGTTCGCCGGGTTGCTGGCTGCGACGGTGGTCACAGGCGGAAAAGCGCTGATCGTAGCCGGGCTCACCATCTACTGCACGGCGGGGCTCGGGCTCTTGATAGTATTGCCTGTCGCCTACCTCATTGGACTGGTTTGCACGATCTGGTTTATTCCGTTTGGGAAGGATACTGGGAAAACAACCGAAGGCATTCACGTCCTGCCAAACGCCAGGGCAAGCTTATCGGCCCGGGCTGCCTTGGAGGGCTTTGTCCACTCTCGTTTGAAACGAGGGGCAAGCAGGGAGATGGTTTATGAACTGTGCCTCCGAGCGGGGTGGTCAGAGGAAGTAATCAATGCGGCATTTGAGGCAGTCCAAGTGAAAAAGCGCGAGGACGAGGGATAAATAAAAAGGAGACGCTTTATGTTCGGAAAATTTTTAATGCGCACGTTTGTCGGGATGCTCGTAGCGTTCCCTATCTTCCTTGCTTCAGGCGTTTACCAGGGAGATGGCCTCTCAGGCGGAAACCCTTTGATGTTCTTGCTTGTGCTGATCATTTGTACATGCGGGCTCTCACTTCTGGTGATTATACCTGCTTGTTACCTCATCGGGCTTGTTTGCACGATCTGGTTCGTCCCGTTCGGGAAGCCCCATTCTTCGCATGGCCGGAGGCGTCGCCATTCCAATGAGATGTCGGGCAGTTCCAAGGAGTTGAGGCACCCACCAGGCAGTCGAACATACGACGCGTTCATTGAATATGTTGCATGGGCCACGAAGCGAGGGCTGAGCCGGGAGCAAATTCGTGCGCATTGCGTGGCGGCAGGCTGGCCAGAAGCGGTCGTGGACACTGAGATCGAAGCGGTCAACAAACAGAAACCCTACGACTACTGATGCGCTTCGCTTTCGGCACCGCAGTTGCGATGATTTTATTCGGCGTGCTCCTCTCGGGGGTGGCTGGGTGGCGGCGTGTGCGGGGACTTTCGCTTGAAGCATGCCGGAAGATCACCCATGTGGGAATGGGCTTGGCCTGCCTTTCCTTCCCGCTCTTTGTGTCAACGGCCTGGCAGGCGATCAGCCTCGCCGTGCTCTTCACAGCGGTGCTGGCCCTGCTACGACTGAAACCCGATCTCCTGTGGGGCGGCGGCGAATTGCTGCCCGCGAGCCGTTGTGAATCGGAGGGCGAATTCTATTTCGTCGCCGGGGCCGCGTTTGCCGTTCTCTTCGCGCGCGAAGACCGCTTCGTCTATCTCGCCAGCATGCTGATGCTCACGTTTGCCGATGCCGCGGCGGCGTTGGTGGGCCAGTGGACCGGGCGGCTGCGCTGCTGGGGCAACGATAAAACCATGGAAGGTTCGCTGGCCTTCTGCCTCGTCGCGTTGCTCTGCCTGCTCGGCCCGTGCTTTGTCATGGAGCACGGGGGCGATCTCGGCTTGATTCTGGCCATCTGCCTGCTGGCCACCGTAAGCGAAGGTATTTCCGCGCGCGGCTCCGACAACCTCTGGATTCCCGTGGTGTGCGTTGCGGGCCTGCAACTCCCGCGTTGGGTGCCACCTCCGTTCGAGGTCGTTGCGGTCTTCGCGACAACGGCGGCGCTCCTTGGCTGCGTGGTTTTTAGAAAGAGCCGAGCATCCGGTGCAGGCGCGGGTAGTCGATCTTTGCGTTGTGACGCGGATCGACCGGAATGCGTTTCACCACCCGCACGGCGTCCACTCCAAGCGGCAACAGCACCTGACGAAGCGCGTTGAGCTGATCGGCTTCCGTCGGACGGTTGGATTCCAGCACCAACACGCGCCGTTCGCGCAAGCCCACCAACGCGCACTGGCGGACCCAGGAAAACTGCCGCGCCACGGCTTCCGCGGGCATCGGATAGAGCGTTCCCCGCGCATCGCGGATACGCGCAGCACACCGCCCTACCAGCCAAAGCCGCCCCGCTGCATCAAAAAAACCGGCATCACCCGTGCGGTGCCAAGTCTCGCCCGCGGCTTGCATCTTGGTTTCCTCATCCCCACGCCCGTGCAGGTAACCTTGGAGAACGTGCGCCCCGTGGACCACGATCTCCCCCGCTTCTCCCGCCGCAAGCCACTGTTGCTCAAAATCCGCTTGGGTTTGCGTGGGGATCGGCGTTCCCCACTGATCCGGGACGATCCGGACGACGATCTCGGGAACCGGCTTTCCGGCCAGCAATCCGCGGCCCTGTTGCATTGCCAGCCAATCCGCCGCGTCGATTTCCGCACAGGAACAATGTGCAATCGGCTCAGCTTCGGTCGAGCCATAGACGGCGACGACGTCCGCGTTGAGGGCACACCGTTGCAGCCGTTCCAGCAGCGCCGGAAACACCGGGCCGCCGCCCGTATAGATTTTGGTAAAGCTATCCATTGGCTGATTCTCCGCTTCGCAGCAACCGACCAGCCGCTCCAAAAACGCGGGAGATGCCGCCATGCGCGAGGGGCGGTGCCTGTGGATTTGGCGGAGAACCGGGCGGGGATCGATGGTGCCGGGTCTTCGCAGGTTGGCGTCGGCGATCACACTCGTCACCCCCGAGGCGAGATTGGCGAGCACGAAGATGGGCAACGTGCTCAGGTCCACTTCGCCGGGGCATAATGCAATGCTGCGGTGGAGGACTTCGTGTTGGGCAATCAGGAAGCCGTGTGTGCGGACGGCGGCTTTCGGCTCGCCCGTGCTGCCGCTGGTGAACGTGATGAGCGCAGGCGCATCGGCACCGACGGATTCCATTTCCGCGCGACCTTGTTCCCGCTCCATTCGGGACCACGACACCGCACCGGGCATCGGGCAGCCGATTGCGAACTTCTGCGGAATGCGTCGGAGAGACGGCGAAATCAGGCGGAGCCAATGCGCTTTGGCAGAGCCGACAAAGCCGCGAGGCGGGACGATGGAGCAACACCGCTCGATGTGTTCCCGGCCCGCCGAGGGATCGAGAAACATGGCGACAAGTCCCAGCCGGAAGATCGCCAGCAGCGCCACATACAGCTCGATCGACATCGGCTGAAACACCAGCACGGCATGGCCGGGGCGTAATCCCTTCGCGTGAAGCAGCGCCGCAGCCTGGGCCGTGAGCCGATCCAAATCGGCAAAGGTCAGCACGCGATCCCGCCCGCGCGAGGTGGCGATGAGTGCCGGGAATTGCGGCGTCTCCCGTGCCTTCGTGATCAGAATTTCCGCGATGTTCATGGCACAAGCTTGCGGGAAAACAGTGTGTAACGGCGGAACGGTTTCGCGTAGCGCCCGCTGAGATTGCGGGAGGTGTTGCTCTCGTGCATGAGGGCATGGATCACCCGTTTGAAACCCAGGCTCTTGGCCACCTCGTGGACGTGCCACAGCAGCAGATTGCCCAACCCCGCCAATGCGGGCTCCGGCAAGACCGCCAGCGTTTTCAAAATAACGGTGGCCAACGGCGCGCCGCGTTGCGGTTCAAGGTAATCGGGAATCGCAAAGACAAAACCGACAGGGCGCACGCCATCGAAGGCAAGGATCACGAGTTCCGGTCGCACGCAGGATTGGATGGGGCGGTATTGCTCCATGAACTCGCTTTCAGGGAGGGGAGTGAAGAGGAAATTGCGCTGAAAGCTGGTGATGGAAACCGCGTAAATGTGCCGCAAATCCTCATCCAGAGATTCAATACGCATCGAGCGAAGCATGATGCCGCGTTCCCGCATCCGATGCTCGATGCGCGCCATGCGTGGATCGGTAACGTCGAGGTCGTCGGCCAGCGCCGAGGTGTATTCTGCTAACGGCGCAAAACCGGAATTGCGGAATTGCTCCGGCAATGCGGGGGGATGATCCAGTTCCAAGAAGAACGGCGGTTCTGAACCGCGCTCCGTGATGAGCCGGTAACTGCGCCATGTGTTCCCATCCATCGGGCCGACCGCCAGCGTGCAGCCGTGCAAGCGGAGTTGCTCGCATGCGTGGTTCAACAACGCTGGTCCGCAGGCTTCGTTTGCGGAATAGTGTCCTATGACCCCCAATGTCTCCCCCGGAAGCTGTGGGGCGGATTGCCACCAAAGTGAGCACTCGCCGACTTTTTCGTCACCCGCCGTAGCCACCCAATGCGCGTCGGCGCCGTGCTTGCGTTCCCCTGTCTCCGTGAATTGCAAAGACGCGCTCATTGCACCTCCTCCACAACAAAGGCCGAGTAGAAAAACGCCTTGTCCCGGGCGTAGAGCCGTGCCGAAAGCTCGCTGAGAGGATGCAGGTGCGCGGAAAGGGAATCCGGCCGCCGACGCGGAACCAACATGTTCCAATAAGCCAGGCGCGCTCCCGGACGAGCAGCACGAACGATTTTTTCCAGCAAGGCGGTGGTGTTCTCCTGCGACATGTATTCAAAAATGTCACTCAGGTTGAAGCCATTCACGGTGCCTGGGTCAACTTTCGCCAGATATTCTTCCAGCGAGGAGTGGCGGATTTCCAGTCGGTCGAGGTTGGCGCGAATCGCCTCGAAATTCTCCGCCCTCAACGCAAACGGCAACGCCGTCGGGTGCGTCCCCGTCAGAATCCATTGCAGATAAGGGTTCTCGGCGGGGTCGAGTTCCGTGAGCGCGTAACGGGTTCTCTCCAAAATGCGGCTGGCGACATCCCCCTCCACATACCGGAAGAAACTCGGGTCGCGGCCCATCCTCCCCATGACCGTGCGCGAAAAGAAGAGACGAAACAGCAAACGCCAGCGCCACGAGTCCAGCTTGCGGACATAGAACGCCTGGCGATGCGCGGCATCCCCTCCTTCAAGCATTAGCGCGATGACCTTGCGCGAATGGATAAGCGGGAGCACGCGGGTGCGGAAAAGCCGGAAATAGTTCTCGAACTTCCCCGCATTGCCAATGCCGTCTTGGATCTGCGCGGGGCGGGCGTCCCAAAACTCGCGAGACGCACTCGGTAATACCCTCCGGCAACGCTGATGCAAAACGGCGCGCCGCTCACTCGGGCGTGATCCGATCAATTCCAGCACCTCGGCGTGTTCCAATGTGCGGTAGGCGGCTACGCGCAGTTCCAGGCACGCGAGTTGGGCGGGATTCAGGTCCAAGGCCATGACGCAACCCGGATTGCGGCTGAGCATCGCCAGAGCGTTGTCCCCTGCGGATGCGATGGCAATGCAAGTGTCTCCGGGCTGGATGTCCAGCGCCTCCAAAAGAATGTCCGCGTCCTCCCAAACCTGCGCGTAACGGATCGTGGAGAAGTCGGCATGCCGCTCCGCTTCACTTTGCATCGCCCGGCTCCGGTTGAATTTTTCGAATCACTCCGGTGCTGCCATCCATCTCCACCCAGTCGCCATCGTGCAACAATTGAGTCAGTCCGCTGGCGGAGACGATGGCCGGGATGCCCATCTCCCGCGCCACAATCGCTGAGTGGGAAAGCAGGCTCCCATACTCCACCAGCAACCCCGCGGCGGCAGGGAACAACATGATCCAGCCCGGATCCGTCCGTTCCGCCACCAGGATTTCGCCGGGCCGGATCACCGCGTTTCGCGGATCGCAGATAACGCGGGCTCGGCCACGGACTACGCCGGGGCAACAAGCATTGCCTTGCAGGCTTTCCGCATCGGCATGGAGCTTCGTTGCCCGCTTCCCGCTTAAATCCTGCCCGTGGATCACCGGGCCACGCGTCTCGATGCGGTTGGCAGGGGCAGGCTCGTTGCGGAATCGCTCGAACTCGGCTTGGCGGACGGCGATCAGGCTCTTCAAATCCGTCGCCACCGAAGTGCCGTCCACGATCCCAATGGCTTCCTCCACGGTGAGATAGAAGATGTCGCGAGGTTCGTTGATGAGTCCCAGGGCGAAATAACGGTGGCCCAGTTCGACAAAAATGCGCCGCACCCGGCCAAACAAACGAGTGCGTTCAAAGCGCAGATTCTCGCGGTCCCGCACTCGGGCGCGCGTAGTCCGGAGCACCCACCCGAAAACCGCCCGCCGCAAGGGGGATGCCCGGAGGGACGTGGCGACGAGAGCTTCCGCGCGTTCTCGTTGGCCGGTGTCGGCCTTTGGCGGTAAGCCCTCACGCGTGATGCGCCGGGCAAAATGGCCGATGGACCGCAGCAGCGTCGTCGGATCGTCATGCAGCGTCGGGCTTTCCAATTTCAGCTCCTGCAAACAGCGGTCGCCGAATTTGTCCAGATATGCCTCGTAGCTGGCCTTCAGTTCCGGCGCGCCTGCTAGCGCCTGCTGGATCGCGGGAAGGCTTCCATCACACAAAATTGCAACGAGTTGGGCATGAGGAGCGGCCAGTTCCGCCATCTGCCGAACGCGCTGTGCCGGTTCCGCGCTGATGATTCCACCTTCCGCGCAGAGCAGGTCGTTTTGCAGACTGTTCGCTGCATCACCGCACCAGTTGTCCGCCAGTTTTCTGAGGACGCCATAAAAGATCATCGCAAAGAAATCGTTGATGAGCGGGGCATCCCAGCGCGTGAGCAACCGGCGTTCGAGATCGCGGAAAGCGCGGCAGAGTTCATCCGGGCGCATCTCCTCCAATGCAGGCTGCAACGGGGCGAGCGCCTCATCCAACTGGGCGTAAAACTTCCTGATCTTGCGCGGCAAAAGGAAGTGGTTCGCCACCAATCCGGCCACGGCCACTCCAAGATGAAAGCCGTCCTTGACCTTGGCGCAGAAGCCGGGGGCGCTCGTTACGCCGACCCACTCATCGGGCACGGGTTCCTTGACGCCCATCATCTGTTCCATGAAACGCCGGTTCACCGTGTAGCCCGGCAACAGCGAGAGCACTCGATACCAACTGAGCAGATTGTAGTAAACCCGGCCACGCACCATCCCCAGCATCCGCCGGAATGTGTCGTGGTTTGCCTCGATCTTCGCGTTGGGCACGCGCATGATCTTGCTGAACTGGCGATAGACCCCTTCGTAGATTTGGCGGGCGAACGTGAAAGTAAGCGGGGTCGTCACGCCGCTGTAACTCTCGGCGATGTTGCTGTTATCCCACAAATTGATGTAACCGTCCGGATCGAGCATCGCTTTGAGCGAAGTGATCGGGCGGGATTGGAGCAGAAAGAGCGTCCCGCCTTCGTAGGCCCACTCGATGTCCTGCGGGCAGTGAAAGAACCGGCCCACACTGCGGACGAGCGCGGCGACCTCCCGCACTTGGGTATCGCTGAGCACCCCCGCTTTGGTGTCACGCAGGATGATTTTTCCCTCCCGATCCACCTGCCAGGAATCCGCATCCTGCTGACCGGAAACCAGCGGATCCCCCAAACCGGCCACCGCCGCAATGACCGCCACGCCGCGCCGTCCGCTGACCGGATCGGCCCCGAAGGCCACCCCGGCGGCTTCGGGACGAATCATTCGCTGCACAATTACCGTGGGCGTTTGTGGAATCGCAACCAGTCCCCGCTCCCGGCGATAGGCATGAACCCGTTCGCTAAATCCCGATTTCCAAACGGCAACAACTTTCTCCGCCACTGCCGCGTGCGAAACGGAGAGATAGCTTTCCAACTGGCCCGCAAAAGAGCAATCTGGCCCGTCTTCATCCGATGCCGAGGAACGCACGGCGACGAGTTCGCCATCGGGGCACAACTCCTTCAACGCTGCCTCGATTTCGCTCCGGGCTTGCGGGTTGAGCGCAAAGCCCGCGCCACATGCCTGGGGGAGCACCGCGAACCACTCGGGAATACGGAATCCAGCCTCACCCAACCGGGCCAGTGCATGACCTTTCCCGCCCAAAGGGGCGCTCGGATCAATAGAGGAAGATGGGGCAGTGAACTTCATCGGAGGAACCGCAAGAGCATCGGCACGACCCCGAGCATGAGATACATGCAAAGCGTCCACAAGCCTGCGATCAGCTCAAAGCGTTTGGCCGACTTTGACGTTGGGCCGCGCAGGAACTGAACCGCGTTAAGGGTCGCCAGCAGCAAAAGCACCGCAAGGCAGACCGCCAGCGGCTTCGCAAAATGAATCTCCACACTAGCCATCAAGGCGCAGGCAGCCGTGAAACCCAGCGAACAGAGCCAACCTCCCACCGCGATCCGTCGCCCCCAGAGCGCGGTGTAAGTCGGCACGCCGTGTTCCTCATCTCCCGGAGCACGGATCTTGCGGCCCATTTCCAGCACCACGCCATTAAAGAAACTCACGACCAAAAACCAAAAAATGCCGGAGGGCAACCGGGCTCCGGCCACCTTCCAGTCGCACGCCGTCGCGTAGAGGTCGATCAGCGGCATGATGAACATGTGCGTCCAGAGATAGGTGAAGGGACGCGCTTTGAGCCAGTCGCGAAGGAAGAACTCCCGGCTCATCAGCGCGAGATAGGTCCACGTCGCCAGCAGCAGCCAGAGGAGCGCCGGGCTGAGCCAGAGCGCCAAGGCCAGTTGGACCGCTCCGGTAAGCCCCCCCAGCCAACCCAACTCTCGCAGCGTCACCAACCCGCGGGGCACCGCCCGATACGGGCGGTAGCGGGAATCCTCCTCAAAATCCTTGAATTCGTCGGCAATGCGCAATTGCAGGAACGAGAGAAACGATGTCACAAACGCCACCAGAATTGACAGGAGCAGCGGCGAGGTAGTATTTCCGCGCAAAAGCGAGGAGAAACAAACGGCGGAAAGGCTGAATGCGGCTATCAGGAGCCCGTGGGCGAAAACGGGAAACCGTTCGCTCTGGTAAATCCACCATTTGCGGCACCACCCCTCCGTATTCCTGCCGGACACCCCTGGTCGGTGCGCCCGACTAGGCGCACAGGATTCTGTATGGCCGGATGACATGGCGGGATCAATAACGACTGCCCGCACCCGATTCGAGCTTAAATCGTCATGGAGACAGGAAGGTTTCGACTAAACTTTACTCAGAAATCGTAACACGCTGCGAAAATAGCTCTGGCGAAGCAACCCGTCCGCGCCATCCTCACTACCGCGCTGCTCATCGCGGCATCACCACACCCTGCCCAGGCCGCCGAGCAATTCGCCACCTTACCCTTACTCACCACGCCTCCAACTGTGGGCAAACCATCGTTGACCTCGGTCACTAGCGGCTTCGTGGTAGGCATCTCCTCCGCAATCCCGACCTCGTGCTGATGCAGATCGAACTCAGTGTCGCGCTCAAGGTATACGAGAAGGTGCTGTCCATTGAGCACGAGCTTGGGCTTCGGGTGACGCTGGCATCGAGCCATAATTGCCCGAGAAAAAGCCATGCCAATGGGTGATTTTTCTGCTTCTCCAGCAAGTCAGGCACCGTGCCAAGTCTGGCTTTTTGTTTCCGCGTCCAGTCAGCTATGGACGTGCCGGTGGCACCGGGCAGAGTCTGGACATGAGAGACATACAATGCTCTGAATTCCAGACACATAGACATGCTTCACGCCTCCCGGAACGCGGTTTCGGCTTTACTGACGACCATGAGCGGGTGCCAATTGAATGGTTCCGATACCCGGAGGATGAACCGGACGAGTTCACCGACGACGGCATCACCGACATGCCGCTCTTTACCAAGGAAGGCGGGCTCCGGCAGAAACGCACCAACGGCGCGGCGATCAACCGCTCGCTCATCCCGGTGAACGACCCGGAAATCGCCGCCCGGTTCGTGCAATTCCTGATCGACCACAAATACGCCTCCGGCGCGACGGCGGCGCTCTTCATAACCATCGGGATTGAACGCCGGTTCAACTACCGGGTGGCCGAGGATGTCGGCGTCACCAACCGCAGCCTCATGCACTGATTGGCGAAAGCCCGCCGGGCGATGACCGCCAAAACGGTGATCGTGCCACCCATCGACCTGCCCGCCGAGCAGGAGCCAAAGCACAACCCACGCGCCACCGATTACTGGCGCAAAACGAAAAACGTACGGGTTGGCGGAGACATCCGCGATGCTGTGAAAACGACCATGCACAAGCTGCTGGAAGCCGAGCCGGAAATCTCCGACACCGCACTGGCCCGGAAGCTCGCCGAACGGGCAAAGGTCGCAATCTCCCGCAGGACAGTGGCAAAATATCGGATGGCATTGGGGATCCGCCGCCAGGGGACGCTCAAGGAAATGCTGGCCGAGGCCATATCGCAGAACCCGGCAGCCACCGACGCCGAACTGGCAGCGATCCTCTCCGAGAGCACGCGGACGACCGTCTCCACCCGTACCGTTGCAACGACCCGCCTCAGCCTCGGTATCCGCCGCAACCGCATGCGCCGTCACCGCCGCAGCGTGGGAATGGTCTCACCGCTCCGCGAAGGGCCAGCACGCTGAAGATTGAGCCTGAACCACTGCCGGACTCACCATTCTGAACCGTCCGCAAACAAGGGGAAACGACCGTGACGCAAGGGGCGTTTTTTACTAGTTTCGCCCGAATCTTTTACTAGGTCTTGCTGTCTATTTTCTTCACAAGTCCCTTGTGATTAGCTGCTTGTAAAGATTGGAGCGGGTGAAGGGAATCGAACCCTCGTTTTTGGAGTGGTGGTTAAGAGTGGTAAATAGTGGCTGATTTTACAGAGTAACGCCGTATTTCTTTCACCCCGTTTGGTGCACTTGGTGCAAAACTAAACTCAATAAAAAAGGTGTATGGTTTACTCTCCCTTCAAACAACTTGACCGCCATCACCAGCGCTACTCTTTTTTTGCGTCAAAGGGACGAGTGATTCCCTGCTCCGAGCGAGAACTTTTGACCGTCATCGCAGTAGCCATATCCTCCCTGTAGTCCCCGGGAAGAGTTCGGCTGCGTCTCAGTGCAGCTGACGCGGTTCAGTGGTGGATCGCCAGAAAGGCGAAAATGCGCGTCATTCCCTATCTGGACACCGTGGAACATGGCCTGTTTGCCACGAGGGCTCCCACCAGGCCCAATCCGCTGGGGCTTTCCTGCGTGCGGTTGCTGGATATTAACGACAACGTCCTGCGGATCGCCGACCTCGACATTCTGGACAATACGCCGTTGCTGGACATCAAACCGTATGTGCCCCGTTACGACAATTATCCCGTGCAGCGCTGCGGGTGGGTGGATTCAGTGCCCGATCAGCCTGTAGTGGCGGACGCGCGTTTTGAGCGGCAAGACGTAGCATTGTAATAACGAGGAAAACGACTGGCGACGCAGCTTGCCGGGTTGGCTCGGTCCAGTGTAGGCTCCAACGCATGACTGGCATTGAATGCATGGCCGTGTTGAAAGCATTAGGCGAGATCAACCGCCTCCGCATCATGCGCCTGCTGCTCGCGAAGCAGCTTGGCGTGAGTGCCATCGCGCACCGGTTGGGGCTTTCGGAATACAACGTGTCCAAGCATCTGCGGATTCTAAAAGAGGCCGGCCTGCTTGAAATGGAGAAATCAGGCAAGCAGCGGCTCTATGGAATCGTGCCCCACTTGAAGGATGAACTTGCAGCCAACCGCAACGTGTTGGAATTGGACTGTTGTACCTTCCGTTTCGACAAGCTGCCGAAATAGGCCATCCAAAGATGAACGAAAAAGTCTTGATGTTGACGACATACGTCTGCACGCTTGCGCAGACGTTCCATGAATACACCCCAACCAATCGACGATTCAACGTCCGCACCAGCGGCAAAACCCCGCTATATCATGATTGGGGGCTTTCTCGGCGCGGGCAAAACCACTGCTGTGGGCAAGCTGGCCAAGCACTTAGCTGACCAAGGATTGCGGGTGGGCCTCATCACCAACGATCAGGGTCGCAATCTGGTGGACACGGCCATGCTGCGTTCCCAGGGCTTCGCTACGGAGGAGATTCCCGGCGGCTGCTTTTGCTGCCGATTCAATTCGCTGGTAGAAGCCTCCCAGCGGTTGAATGAATCCACCCGCCCCGAAACGTTTGTAGCCGAGCCCGTGGGAAGCTGCACGGACCTCGCGGCGACAGTAACGTACCCACTCCGGCGGCTATACGGTGACAACTTCACTGTCGCCCCCGTCAGCGTGCTATTGGACCCGATTCGTGCCTTGCGGGTTTTCGGCGTGGAATCGGGAAGCAATTTCTCGGAGAAGGTTCTCTACATCTACCTCAAACAGGTTGAGGAGGCAGACTTGGTTGTCATTAACAAATGCGACTTGCTGGATACGCCGCGCCTAGAATTGTTGCGGACAGCCATCCTGGCGAGATTTCCTGGAAAGGAAATTCTGGCGGTGTCGGCCCGTGATGGAACGAACCTGGACGAGTGGTTTGCCCGCATGACGAGCGCCAAGCAGGTGGCGCGGAAGGCAATGGAGGTCGATTACTTGGTGTATGCCGATGGGGAGGCGCTGCTGGGTTGGCTGAATTGCACGGTGAAGATTTCGGCGAGGCAGGCATTCGATACTGACCTTTTCTTGAAAGAACTGGCGGGAGCAATCCAGACGCGCTTGAAGGCCGTTGATGCCCAAGTGGCGCATTTGAAAATGACGCTCAGCCCCGATGGCAACCTCACGGGAAATATCGCGGCGGTGAATCTGGTTCGGGATGACTTTGTGCCGGAGCTTTCCTTCCATCTCGAAGAACCGGTGACGACGGGCGAGTTGATCATCAACCTGCGGGCCGAGGCCGCCCCAGATGTGCTGGGTGCCGCCGTTCGGGAGGGGCTCGCCGCGGCAGCCGCGAAGTTCCCGACTTTGCAGGCTACGCTCGACCATTTGGAACACTTCCGACCGGGCAAGCCAACTCCCACGCATCGCATGCAGGAACTGTCTGTATGAAAACCGTTCCGAAATGGTTCACCGGAGAGTTCTTCGGCACCTTTCTGTTGGTGTTCTTCGGCTGTGGCAGCGTCTGCGCGGCGGTTTTGACGGGTGCCCAGGTGGGGGTGTTTCAAGTAGCCATCGTGTGGGGGCTTGGCATTGCCACAGCCATATACCTGACCGGCGGATTGAGTGGAGCCCACTTGAATCCGGCGGTGACGGTGAGCATGGCAGTGTGGTCGGATTTCCCGAAGCGGCGGATCGCGCCCTACGTTGCCGCGCAACTGATGGGGGCGTTCGTGGCTTCCGCCGTGCTATTCTTTATTTTTGCCGACGCCCTGGCAGCGTTCGAGCGGGCCCATCATCTGGTGCGTGGCCAACCTGGAAGCGAAGCCAGCGCGATGGTTTTTGGCGAGTTCTTTCCCAACCCGGGCGGGCATCCGCTCACGGACGTGGCGCGTGCCAGCATGTCGCCGCTGGGGGCATTCGGCGCGGAGGTCATCGGCACGGCCATCTTGTTGCTCGTCATCTTCTGCGTGACCGATGAACGGAACAAGGCGCATCCGCAAGCGCTGACCGCAGCGACCATCGGCCTCACGGTGACCATGCTGATTTCTTTGTTGGGGCCGCTGACGATGGCTTGTTTTAATCCCGCTCGTGACTTTGCACCTCGCGTCTTCTCCTCCCTGGCTGGATGGGGAGCCGTCCCCTTTGCGGTCAACGGCCGGGGGTGGCTGACGGTTTACATCCTCGCGCCGCTCCTTGGCGGACTCTTGGGTGGAGGAATCTATAGGACCTTCTTCAAGACGCATTACGCGAACGAATAGACTCCTGTCTATTGCCTGGCGGTGGATTCGTCCCCCAGTCGGCCATCCGGGATGAGATAGTTTTTGACGTAATCAGCAACGGCTTTGTCCAATGGGGTGATATTGTGCTCAAACCCCGTGGCACGGAGTCGCCCAATATCCGCTTGGGTGAAGTATTGGTATTTCCCCCGGAGCGCTTCCGGCATCTCGACATATTCAATCCGGGGTTCCCGTCCCATCGCTGCGAAGATGGCTCGGGCGAGTTCGTTCCACGTATGCGCCTCGCCGGAACCTAGATTGTAGAGTCCCTTCGCAACGACCGTCTCGGCCAGATGCAGCGTCATTGCCACGGCATCTTTGACGTAGAGGAAATCGCGCTTCTGTTCCCCGTCGGCGTAGTCGGGACGGTGGCTCTTGAATAGCCGTATCACGCCGTCCTCCAGAACCTGCGCGTAGCTCTTGTGAACGACGCTGCGCATCTCCCCCTTGTGGTCTTCATTGGGGCCGAACACGTTGAAATACTTCAACCCGACAATGCGGTTGAGCCAGCCCTGCCGCTGGGCATACAGGTCGAAGAGGTGCTTCGAGTAGCCATACATGTTGAGCGGTTTGAACCGGGAGATGTCCTCGGCGGTGTCGGCCATCCCAGCGCTGCCGTCGCCATAGGTCGCGGCAGAGGAGGCGTAGACAAACCGCGCTTCGTTGGCGAGCGACCACGCGGCGAGATCCTTGGTGAATTCAAAGTTATTGCGAATGAGATAGGCCGCGTCCCTCTCGGTCGTTGCCGAGCACGCGCCAAGGTGGAGCACCGCGTCAAACTTTCCGAGAGCGCCACTCTGCAAGCGCGGGAGCAGATCGTCGGCTTCCAGGTAATCGGCAAACCGGAGCGGCGTCAGGTTTCGCCATTTCTCGGACGTTCCGAGGAAATCCGCCACGACAATATCCTCGCAGCCGCGCCGGTTAAGTTCCCACACGAGAGCGCTGCCGATGAACCCCGCGCCGCCGGTGACCAGTATTCGTTTGTTGTGCCACATAAGATTTACAGGCCGAGGACGCAGGCGAACAGGAGCGGGGCGACGATGGAGGCGTCGGATTCAATGATGAATTTCGGCGTATCGACGCCCAGTTTTCCCCAAGTGATTTTCTCGTTCGGCACGGCCCCCGAGTAGCTGCCGTAGCTGGTGGTGGAATCACTGATCTGGCAGAAGTAGCCCCAGAGCGGCACGTCTTCGCGCTGCAAATCCTGGTGGAGCATCGGCACGACGCAGATGGGGAAATCGCCCGCGATACCCCCTGCAATCTGGAAAAACCCGATGCTCTGATGTGTGGACGTGAACTGATACCAATCCGCCAGCGCCATCATATACTCAATGCCCGTGCGCACGGTGTGGACGTTTTTCACGTCGCCGCTGATGCAATGCCCGGCATACATGTTCCCGAGCGTGGAGTCCTCCCAACCCGGCACGAACATCGGCAGGTTACGCTCCGCCGCCGCCATGAGCCAGCTATCGCGCGGGTCGATCTGGTATTCCCCGGCAAGGCTCCCACCGAGGAGGATACGATAAAGGAACTCGTGCGGGAACCGCCGCTCGCCTTTGGAATCCGCTTCCACCCATTCGGCGAGCACCGCTTTCTCGATCCGGCGCATCGCCTCGTGTTCGGGGATGCAGGTATCGGTGACCCGGTTCAAATGCCGATCCAGCAGCGCCTGTTCATCCTGCGGCGTGAGATCGCGGTAATGCGGGAGTCTCACGTAATGGTCATGCGCCACGAGATTGAAAACGTCTTCTTCGAGGTTTGCCCCGGTGCAGCAGATGGCGTGGACTTTGCCTTGGCGGATCATCTCCGCGAGCGAAACGCCGAGTTCCGCCGTGCTCATCGCCCCCGCGATGGTGACGAGCATAGCCCCGCCGCCGGAGAGGTGTTGCCGGTAACCGTCGGCGGCGTCTTTGAGGGCTGCCGCATTGAAGTGGCGGAAGTGTTTTTGAACAAAAGCGGAGATCGGGCCGTCCGCCACGGCTGCACAATTTGGAGAGGTATTCATGGGTGTCGCAAGGATGGATGGTTTCCGCGCGACCCTCCCAAAAAAGAAAAAGCCACGCGCTGGGAGCTACGAGCTTTCGCCCGCCATCGCTCCAAACGAGTGGCTTTTGAGTTATCTACTGTTGCGAGCTTGGCTCGTCAACGAGGAAGTTTAGCTCTTGAGGAAACTCTTCAACATCCAGATCGTCTTTTGGTGGAGGGTGACGCGCTGAATCATGAGGTCTTCGCTTTGAGGATCATTCGCCTCGTCAGCCAACCCGCGAGCCAGCTTGGCATCTGCCACCAGCTTTTCGTTGGCGGCAATCAAAGCACTGACGTAGTCCTCTTGCGCGAGCGGCGCGGCGAACTCCGGCATCTGCGCGACTTGAGCGAATTTGCCCAAACCACCGATGGCGTAAGAGCCCAGGGAACGAACGCGTTCGGCAATCTCGTCAATCGCCACAAACAATTCTTCGTATTGGGTTTGGAAAGCGTTGTGCAGGGCGAAAAAGCCTTGTCCCTCGACATTCCAATGTGCCAGATGCGTCAGGGACATCAGGGCGTAGGAGTCGGCGAGGACTTGATTAAGGCTTTCGGTCAGGCGGATTTGGATTTCGTTCGTGCTCATAATTTGGTTCGTTTTTTCTGTTATCGGAAAAGTTTGATAGTGCTCTTTCATTTTACAAGACGTTTCTGTGCAATGCCGTCGAACGCTCAAAGCAGGGTCAGCCTCCGGTATTCTTTGAGGGCAAAGCGGATGGGAAGCAGAAACTCGGCGGCTATGGTCATACCGGACTGCCGGGCGGCTTGGAAGCGCCAACGTCGGCTCACGGTATTGCGGGCGCTGGCGTCGAGAAGCGCGAACCCAGAGCTGGTGGCAATCGACACTTTGGAAGGGGTGCCGTCCAGCTCGACGCGAATCCACAGGATAACAGTGCCTTCATGACCGGCTTGGCGTTCTGCCAGCGGGTATTCGGTAGCCGGATTGTGTAACACAGAGGGGGGCACCCTCGGTTCCCAATCGCGTGAAGGGTAAGCCAGATTCACTCGTGTCTGGGATCATGTGAGAGTCCGTTTTCCGTATGAGCGGTTCGTCGCTGCAATGGCAACCTTCCTTGCATTTGCAACAGGGAAGTTGCCAATAACAGCTCTGTTGAACCCTCTTCTACCAACGCCTTCGCAGCAACTCTGTGCCGGGGCGTATCCTGGCGAAAAGCTGCACCTGCGCAGTCACCAGCGGCGCCATCGGGGGGGGGCATCAATGTGATGCGACGGAGAATAGATGCGAGTTGACGCAGCGCGAGACCTTGGAATTGATCCTGGGATCGATTCCTTTTTGTCCCGGATTTAAGGCTTAAAATCAGGGCGGTTCAGACATTTGCACCAAGAACATTTGGTCCGCTTTTGGTGCAATTTTTGTGTAAGCACCTGATAATCAGTGGAGCGGGTGAAGGGAATCGAACCCTCGTATGCAGCTTGGGAAGCTGCCGTTCTACCATTGAACTACACCCGCGTTTTGCCGTTCTGCTCTTGTGCGACGATTGGGAGGGGGTTTCCTCTCCTCTCGCCGCACCGCAGGGTTGGCTGGCCTTGCATTGCAAGGCGTGAATATTTGACAGGTTATTGCCAGGAAATCAAGTCTGTTGACGAGGCAAATGCATGTACCCTTACGCTGGGCGTGGTGGGGTTCGGAGTGACCTTGTTTTTGTTGTTGTAAAAACCCATCGAGGCGGCACCGATGCTGGTTTGGACTTTACCCGAGGTGGGGTCCACCGACAAACCGGAGTTATAGACCGCCGACGCGTCAATGTCTCCGTTGTAATCGGCGTCGATAAAAATGAGGTATTCGAATCCCCACGGATCAAACCAGGCGCCTCTGTTTGCTCCGGCGTTCAGGACGCCCGAGCGGGGTCTGGTTTGGTCTTTTGCAATCGGGACATCAGATAAAAAGGCTATTTTACGGGAGTTCAGCGGGTTGGCCGCGTCATCCACCCATCCATTTGGACAGCGCAAGACATTGATGACCAATGAGTTGTCGTGTGCGGCATCTATCCCGTAAACGTTTCCAAGGTCTCCCGCTGCCTGTGCGGTGGACGAGATGGGGTAGCGCCCGTATTCGGAGTAGTAGAATTTGACGGCGTTGACGATGTTATTCATATCGCTTCTTGCCTGCACTTTCTTGGCGTTGGAGAGCACTTTTGCGAATGCCGGGAAGGAGAGACCCGCGAGAACGGTAATGATCGAGATGACGACGAGCAACTCAATCAGGGTGAAAGCTGCGCGGGGGTGACTGGAAAGGGATTTATTCATGGGGATTTTTATCAAATTACGGCAACCTGGCGCCTAAGACAATGGCTTTTCGAGGGGGATTTTTTGGAGGGAGGGCCTGTTGCGCAGTTTCCCGGCCAAACCCCGGTCTTTTCCCGATACTTCTATGAAAAAGGAGGACGCTTCAAATGAACCGGGAAAAGACATTTCGCAACCGTTTCGACATGAGATTGCACCGTTTGCAGGATGCGGCGGAGCGCTTCGAAACGGCACTAAAGGAACAAACAACGACTCTCGCGGATCAGACGCGCGAGGGGTGGAAGCGGGGTCAAAGGAAGGTCGAGGATTGGGAGGACCAGGTCGAGCGGTCGGTGAAGAAGAACCCTCTGCTATTTCTGGGGGGTGCGCTGGGACTGATCGGGCTTCTCATTGCCAAGATGCTCTTTGATCGGCGGCATGGGATAAAATAGGAGCGACGGGAAAAAGGGGGCGCGGGGCGCTCAAGTGCGCCCCGGCTCTCTCATTTTTTGACACGTTTTGGGGGAAGTTCGTAAGTTCAGGGCTTGCCAAGCGCGTGGTTTCGCCGAAAATCTGGCATTTCATGTCAGAGATTTCGAAAGCTTACGAACCACAGGCGGTTGAAGAGAAATGGTATGGGCGCTGGTTGGCGGACGGCTGTTTTACGGCTGATCCGGCTTCCCCGAAGCCTGCCTATTCGATTGTCATTCCTCCGCCCAATGTCACCGGCATGCTCACGTTGGGGCATGTTTTGAACAACTCCATCCAGGATGTGTTGGCGCGGCGCGCGCGCATGCTAGGGTATGAGGTGCTGTGGTTGCCGGGGACGGACCATGCGGGCATCGCCACACAAACGGTGGTGGAGCGCAAGCTGCGCAAGGAGGAGCACAAGACCCGGCGGGACCTGGGGCGCGAGGCTTTTCTGGAGCGGGTTTGGGAGTGGAAGGAGAAGCACGGGGGTATCATCATCCAGCAGCTCAAGAAGCTGGGGTGCACCTGCGACTGGGGGCGCGAGCGTTTTACCATGGACGCGGATTACTCCCGCGAGGTGCAGGCGGTTTTTGTCGATCTTTACAAGAAGGGGCTCATCTACCGCGGCAAGCGGATGGTGAACTGGTGCCCGGTCTCGCTCACGGCGCTTTCGGACGAAGAGGTGATCATGAAGCCGCAGAACGGCACGCTCTACCACATGCGCTACGAGCTGGCGGACCGGCCCGGGGAGTTTCTGGAAATAGCCACCACGCGGCCCGAGACGCTCATGGGGGACACGGCGGTGGCCGTTCACCCGGAGGATGAGCGTTACAAACACCTCATCGGCAGCCACGTCTGGCGTCCGTTCCCGAAGGCGCGCATCCCGATCGTTGCAGACGAGCATATCGACCCGAAATTCGGCACGGGGGTTTTGAAGGTGACGCCAGCGCATGACAAGGCGGACTTTGAAATCGGCCAGCGCCACCATCTCGAAATCCTGGATGTTTTCCACCCGGATGCCACGCTCAATGAGCTTGCCGGGCCGGAGTTTGCTGGCATGGACCGCTTTGTGGCCCGGAGCGCGGCGGTGGACAAGTTGCGCGAGCTGGGGTTGCTGGTGAAGGAGGAGCCGTATCAAAACAACGTCGGTTATTCCGAGAGGGCCGATGTGCCCATCGAGCCGCGCCTGAGCGAACAGTGGTTCCTCAAATACCCTCAGGTGGCCAAGTCGCTCGAAGCGGTGAACAGCGGCACCGTCAAGTTCCGCCCGGAGCGCTGGGCGCATGTGTATGACCACTGGATGCAGAACATCCAGGACTGGTGCATCAGCCGCCAGCTTTGGTGGGGGCACCGCATCCCGGTGTGGTACCGCAAGGATAACCCCGCCTGTGTGCATGTGGACGTGGCACCGCCTGCGGACCCGGAAAACTGGACGCAGGAAGACGATGTGCTGGACACTTGGTTCTCCTCCTGGCTCTGGCCGTTCGCGACGATGGACGACGCCACGCGCGCCAAGTTCTACCCGACCACGGATCTCGTGACCGGGCCGGACATCATCTTCTTCTGGGTGGCGCGCATGATCATGGCCGGCTATGAATTCACCGGCCAGAAGCCGTTTGAAAACGTCTTCTTCACCGGACTGATCCGCGACATCTCGGGCCGCAAGATGTCGAAGTCGCTGGGCAACTCGCCCGATCCGCTGGACTTGATCGCCAAATACGGCGCGGATGGCATCCGGTTCGGGCTGTTGCGCATCGCGCCACAAGGCCAGGACATCCGGTTTGACGAAAAACAGATTGAGGAAGGCCGCAACTTCGCCAACAAACTCTGGAATGCCGCGCGCTTCCGCCAGATGCACGGGGCGAGCGCCCCGGAGGTCAGCCTCGAAGGACTGAAGCTTTCGATCTACTCGCTCGACATCCTGGCCAAACTCCAAGCGCTCATCACCAACGTGAATGCGGCGTATGGGGACTATCGTTTCAACGAGGTCGCCCAGTGCATGTATGATTTCTTCTGGAACGAGTATTGTGACTGGTATGTGGAGGCGGCCAAGAGCGAGATATTCAGCGAAGAGCCCGCAGCAAAAGACTCGGCGCTTGCGGTGATGGACTTCGTGCTTTCGCACTTCCTGCGCCTGCTCCAGCCTTTCATGCCGCATCTTGCCGAGGAACTCTGGTCCACGCTCGGCTACAAGGCGCCCAACCACGGACGCGACCACCTCATGTATGTCGCCTGGCCGCGCGCCGACATCCTTTCAGCCATCCCGTGCGAACGCCTCGCCGCCGCCGGGGAGCGGGTGAAGGCAGTCTATGAATCCGCCAGTCTCGCGCGCAATCTGCGAGCGGAGGTGCGCATTCCCTCCAACAAAAAAATCCGTTTCCGCCTCAAGCCGCAGCCCGAATGGGCGGGGGAAGAAAGTGGGACATTCGGGCGTCTCATCAATGCCGAGACGGTGAGCCTCGACCCGGAATACCAACCTGCGCGCGGCGAACCCCGCGTCCTGACGCCGCTGGGCGAGCTTTATCTGCCGCTGGAGGGCCTGGTCGATACCGAGGCCGAGTTGGATCGCATCAAAAAGGAGATCGGCAAAGTGGAGGCGGAATTGCTCACCGTGCGCAAAAAGCTTTCCAACGAAAATTTCGTTCAAAACGCCCCCGCCGCAGTGGTGGAGGAACACCGTCGCCGGGAAGTGGATTGGAACGAGAAGCTTTCCCAACTCCAGAAGATGCTGCAGGCGCTGGAGGGATAAGTTTCAGTGCGCTTTTTTCCATGTCGATGAACACGCAAATATTTAAAAAAATGGCAGTGGCTGGAGCTATCATGCTGACAGTGGGGATTGCGCAAGCAGAGACGCAAGGGGACATCTTGCATCCCGGCATGACAGAGAAAGACATTATCAGCTCCGTGAAGGCCATGGAAACCAGCGACGGGTTTTCGGCGCAGTTCTGGATCACCACCGATGAGCAGGTTTTCGTATCTTGGTCGCAAAATACCGCCATCCGGGAACTCAAGCCGATTACCGAGGTCAAGCGTAACACGCCGGTTTATTTGGCATTGTTCATGGCAAACCCCGGGGTGCGGCGCAAGTCCATGAGCGCGACATCTGGCCGCAAAATAAGCGATGTCACCTTCGATCTCTTTATCATCAACCCCAACGGCACCTTGACCCTCAGCAACAAACAAAAAGTGGGATGGCGGGGTCTGCCGCCGGCGCCACAACTCGTTTACCTGGCCCAAGACCGTGGCACGCTCAACTTTGAAACGATTGACCCGCTGGGGGAATACACCATTGTGCTCATCGTTCATGATAACGTGCGCAAGGTGGATATGAGGCTCATCCGCACGCTTAAGTTGGTGGATTAGGAGTTGGTAACAGCGCGGCAATAAGATCAAACCGCTCTACATCCTGCGGCGCTATCCGATCAGCGGAAGCTCTATACCAACGAAATGTATTCGGGCTGGTACATCGATGCCGCGATGACGTCCTCCAAGTCCTCGCCCATTTCTTTGGTCGCCAACCCGCGCTTCCGGGCGACGTGCGCCACCGCGAGGGCGATTTTCAGGGACACTTCCCGGATGCGGGTGAGCGAGGGGTAGATGCGTCCCAGCGCCAGATCCTCCTGTGAGACTGTTTCCGCGAGCGTCCGCGCCGCAGTCAGGAACATTTCATCCGGGATCAGGCGGCTGCCTGAGGAGATGACGCCCATGCCCAGTCCGGGGAAGATGTAAGCGTTGTTGCCCTGGCCGGGGACAAACCGTTGGCCGTTGTATTCCACCGGGGCGAAGGGGCTGCCGCTGGCGAATACCGCGCGGCCATCCGTCCAGGTGTAGGCTTGCTCGGCGGTGCATTCCGCCTTGGATGTCGGGTTCGACAAGGCGAACACGATGGGGCGCTCGGCAATCCGCGCCACGGCCTCCAAAATAGGCTGCGTAAACGTGCCCGGCTGGCCGGAAGCGCCGATGAGCGCCGTGGGCTTGATTTTCTCGACGATGGAGAGCGGATCGTTCATCGGCTCGTGGTCCTGCGCAAAAGCGGCTTTGTGGTGCGAAAGATCTGTGCGGCTCTTGACGACCAGCCCTTTGGAGTCGATGTACCAGCAGCACTTGCGGGCCTCCTTTTCCTCCACTCCCTCGGCGACAAGCGCCGCGACGACCAGCTCACCGATCCCGGTTCCGGCTTCGCCCGCGCCGAAAAAGAGAAGACGCTGGTCGCGGAGGTCGCCCCCGGTAATACGCAGTGCGGAATAGATGCCGGAAAGCGCGACGGCCGCGGTGCCCTGGATGTCGTCGTTGAACGAGCAAACACTCTCCCGGTATTTGTGCAGATAACGAAAGGCGTTGTGATTGGCGAAATCTTCAAATTGGATCACTGCCTGCGGGAAGACTTCCGTGACGGCTTGGATGAACTCATCCACCAGGGCGTCATAGACGGGGCCGGTCGTCCGGGGTTGACGCAGCCCGAGGTACAACGGATCCTCCAGCAGCGTTTTGTTATTGGTGCCTGCGTCAATGACCACCGGCAGACATTGCGCGGGGTGAATGCCAGCGCAGGCGGTGTAGAGGGCGAGTTTTCCGATGGGGATGCCCATGCCATTTGCGCCAAGGTCGCCAAGGCCCAGGATGCGCTCGCCATCGGTTACGACGATGACCCGGATGTCCTTGCGGGGCCAGTTGCCCAAGACATCGGCCACGTTCCCCCGGTCCGTCTCGGCGATATACATGCCGTGGGAACGGCGGAAAATTTGTCCGAACTGCAAGCATGCCTGACCGACCGTGGGGGTGTAAATCAGCGGCACCATCTCCTCGATGAACTCCGTCAGCACCCGGTAAAAAAGCGTTTCGTTGCGATCCTGCAACGCGGAGAGATCGATGTAGCGCTCCAGGTTTGTCGCTCGGGCACGCAGATTCTTGAGAAACCGCTGCACCTGAATATCCAGCGTTTGCACATTCGGCGGCAGGAGACCGCGCAACCCCAGGGCATCGCGTTCGGCGTCAGAAAAAGCGGTTCCCTTGTTGAATGTGGGGTCTTGCAACAAACGGAGACCGGTGGGCAGATGCTTTGGATCGGGTTTCATGATAAATGGAGAGTCCGGCGCGAGGTCAACCTCTGGGACAAGTCATCATCCCGGCAGACCCAAGCGGTGCGGATGCCTGAGAGTAGAAATTCTAATATTTTTACTCTACCTGCGTTTTTGCCAGACACTGGCTCGTTTTTGGCTATTCACCCACCATCGCCCGTCCCGCCTGCCAACCTGTCGTCCAGGCTGCCTGAAAATTAAACCCGCCCGTAATGCCGTCGATGTCCAGGAGTTCGCCCGCGAAGTACAACCCCGGCGTCTTGCGGCTTTGCATCGTTTTCAAATCCACCTCGCTCAGGCACACCCCGCCGCAGGTGACAAACTCGGCTTTGTTGGAGGCCTTTCCCGCAACCTGGAATTCGGTGCGCACGAGCTGCTCCACAAGGCGTTGCTGCGCGGGCCTGGGGAAGGCGCCCCAGCGCGTCTCCGGCTGGATGCCGGCTGCGAGAACAAGTTGTTCCCAAAGCCTGACAGGAAGAGGGCGCAGGGGCGTTTTGATGACCAGCCCGGCGGGTTGCGTTTCGCCGCGCGTCTGCAACTCGCGGGCAAGAGCCTCGCGCGTCAAATGCGGTAGCCAATGGACTTGCAGCGGAAAACGGTAGCCCATTGCATGCAGTGCCCGGGCTCCCCAGGCGGAAAGACGCAGGATCGCCGGGCCGCTCACGCCCCAGTGCGTCGCCAGCAATGCGCCACGCTCGCGCAACTTGGCGCCGGGCACCGAGACTTCCACGGATTCCACCGCGACCCCTGCCAGTGCGCGCAGCCAGGGTGTCTCCACCCGGAACGTAAAGAGCGAGGGCACCGGTTCCACAAGGGTGTGGCCGAGCGATTCCACCAAGGCCGCCTGCGCACCCGCGCCGCAACCTCCAGTTGCCAGTAAGAGTTTGTCACATTCCAGCGAACGCCCGTCGGATAGCGTCAGGTCAAAGCCGCCGCCGGGTCGTATTACCGCTTGCTCCACCCCACAACGGGCCGTGAGAATCACCCCCGCGGCAAGAGCTTCGCCCACCAGACAGTTGATGATGGTCTCCGAGGAATCCGTGACCGGGAACATCCGCCCGTCGCTCTCCGTCTTGAGTCGCACCCCGCGCGCCCCAAACCATTCCACCGTATCCGCAACCCCAAAGCGTTCAAACGGACCGATGAGCGCGCGTCCGCCGCGGGGATAATGCGCGGCAAGGGCACGGGCGTCTGAACAGGCGTGGGTGACATTGCAGCGGCCTCCCCCGGAAACGCGCACCTTGGTCAAGAACTCCAGGCCGCGTTCCAGCACCATCACCTCCACGGGCTGCCCCGTCCGGGCGCAGGCTTGCGCACACTCAATCGCCGCAAAAAATCCCGCCGCACCTCCGCCCGCTATCACAACTCGTTTCATTGCGAGGGAGGATAGCGGGGATTCCCCGGTACGCCTAGGGCTCAGCAAGGAGCTTCTCGACTTTTTTCTCAAGGTCCTGGCGGCCTTCCATGTCGCGCAGCACGCCTTTTTTGTCCACCAGCCACATGCGGGGGATGCTGTCGATGCCGAATTCCTGACCGAACTTGTTCTTCCAGCCCAGCCCGTCGAAATACTGCGGCCAGGTCATTTCCTTTTCCTTGAGGAATTTCTCGAGGGTTTCCTTGTTCTGGTCGAAACTGATGCCGACGATCTCAAAACCCTTTTCGTGCAGCTTCGCATAAGCCGCCTTTACGTTGGGAATCTCCGCCACGCAGGGACCGCACCATGTCGCCCAGAAATCGACCAACACCACTTTGCCCTTCATTTTTTGGAGGTCGATCTGTTGTCCGCCGAGCGCGGTGAACTGCAAGGCCAGCGGTTTGCCTTCGATATCCATCATTTTCAACATGGCTTTGGCCGCATCTTTGACTTCATCGGATGCATTGCTCTTTACCACTTCTTCTGCGATGGCCTTGGAATGTTCCTTGTCCGCTCCCTCGGCGGCACCCATCAACAACTGGTAAGCCTTCGGCTCGCCGGGAAATTCCTGGATCAACGCGCGCACGCCCTTTTCAAAGTCCTCGCGACTTTTCGCTTGGCGCTGGACCTGAACCGCGCGAAGTCCAAACCGATCTTCCTTGGGAAGCTTTGTGTCGCTCAAAATCGTCGCTTCGAGCGCATCGATTCGCGCGTCCAGCCCTCCGGTTTTTGCTCCCCTGGAGGCCATCATCAACGCCTGCCATTCCTTCTGCTGGGCTTCCTTCGCGAGGGGATCTTTCGGGTAATTCTTTTGAAAATCCCGCGATTTGTCCGCAAGCACCAGAAGACGGGCGGTTTCCGCCTTGATCCAAGCTTGAACGACCTCTTGGGAAGGCTTGTTCTGCTGCCATTCCGCAGGCGGAGTGGGGCGCACGGATTCGCTTTCAATCTTCTTCCATGCCGCCGCCGCCTCGGATTCCGCCGCAGGTGAAGCCTTGGCGGCGGGGGTGGCATCGGGAGCAGCAGAGGCTGTGAACGACCCGGCGACAAGCGCCAGAGCCACGCCGGCGAGCGGCGCTAAACAACGAAAAAACGCTGGACATTGCACAGTGGATAGTTTCATAAAATGTAGTATTCGTTTCAACTTCGCCAAACGCGGGCAAGACTACACAGGGCCGATTCACAATCAAGCCTCATTCCTCACACCGGCAAAAAAGGGGTTTGTTTCAAAAATGGGGGATTAAGGAACGGAAGGCGCGGCCTCATTGAGCGTCTCTCTGAAGTCCTTTCTGAAACACAAAGCGAAGGAAAGTTCGCTGCGGCGGGACGCCCATGCAAAAATTTCCGCCGCTTTCGTAAGCTTCTGGAGTTGTGCGCCTTCTGTCGTGCATCACGGAAGGGAGTCTGGCATAAGAACGCAAGGAATGGAAGGTCTTTGTCAGGCTTTTGTCAGGCAGAATGGACCGCATTGAATTCGACCATCTCGATAACATCGGCTAAACTGGGACGTGCATCCGCATGGGTGCATTCGAAGGCAGCATCCCAAGAATCCTCGTGCGCTAACCTGCTGGATATGCAGTAGACCATTACGAGCAGGAATTGGTCGACTAAGAACGTTTTAAATTAATTTCCGCGTAGAGGAGGGCAACGTCTTTGAATACATTCACCACGTTTTGCATACACAGGGCTTTGGAATCTCTTCCTTCCCTCGGGGATATCTCGATTCCCACCTCCACGTAAGTCTTGCCCGCTTTTAAGTGTTTCAAAAGAACCTCGCTCTGGTAGGCAAAGCTGTTGGTGGTGATGGTCAGTGCCCTCACGTCGGCAACGCGGCAAACCGTGGTGCCGTTGTAATACTTGAGCCGGTTGCCGAAGAGGATGTTGATAAGCGTCGTGTAAACCCGCGATATGATCCGCCTCCTCCAGGGGCGGACGTGGGCATTGGTCGTGTAGGGGATCACGATCTCCGCCTTCCCGATTTCCTCCATGATCGGCAGGATTGCGCTGCCCGGGTTTTCGTTGTCGCCGGGGACCATCATGAGATACTCGCAGCGGGCCATTGCCAAGCCCTGCTTGTAGACTCCGCCCAAGTTTTTGGAGTGTGCATTGTGGGTGACGCGGATGTGCGGATCTTTGGCCGCAAGCTGGTCCATGATTTCACCGGTGCGGTCGCTGCTGCCATCATTAAAGAGCAGCAACTCGTAATCGGAAACTTTCCCTTGAAAAGTCCGGGTCACCTCCTCGGCGGCGGCAGCAATGTTCGCCTCCTCGTTGAGTGCCGGGATGATAACGGAAATGGTGGGCAGGGGATATCGCATTTCTGCATGCGAGATTAACCGGAACCATGCAAACGGCAATCCGCAGATTTACAAAGTTGGCTGGGGGGACGGCTCGCCTCTTCTTGGTGGAAATCCCCGGCTTGTCATCGCGCAGTTGCAGCAGATATTGCGGCCCGACTGTCAGGATGGTCAGGGCGATTTGCAATTCTACCCCGTCCTCAGAGAGACTATGGCTTCGCCTCGCTCAAATGAAGTCGATATGCATCGGCTCGGGCCCGGCGGGCTGGAGCAGATCGGTCCGATCCTTTTTGTAATCATCGAGGAATTCGTTGACTTTGTGCTGGAGGCAGAGCGCCCCGCACATTTTCTGGGCGTCGAACTTGGGCGAGGCGAGGTAGTTCATCACTTCCCAGTAGCGGTCGCTGGCCCAGATGTCCTTGAAACGCTCCTCGACAATGTTGCCGATATGGAATTTTTTGTAGCGCTCGTTGAAGAGCATTCCGCACGGTGCCACCAAGCCGGAGCCGGAGATTTGGATGAGAAATGGGGCGCCGTAGCAGCGTTGGTAGCTGCGGGTGCCTTTGGCCTCGATTTTGGACCACTTGACGACCACCTGATATTCAGCGTCCGAGAGCGCTTCGGCTTGGTGAAGCAAATCGTGAAGGCATCCGTAAGCGGAGTAATTGACCCCGAGGCTGCCTGCCTCGTTGTCCGAGCAATGCTTGATGACGGCGTAGTCGGGCCGGAGCTCTTTGCCGAGTTGGGCAAAGGGGAGGATCTGGTCGGCATCCTGAGGCATGAGCACCATCTGCATGCCGATGGTGACCGGCAGGTTGTTGCGGCGCTTGATTTCCATCATGTCGCGGATGTTCTGGCAGACCCGGTCGAACCACTCCGGCTTGACTCCCATGATCTGGCCGTAGCGCTCGCGCGTGCCGGCGCTGAAATTCACTCGCAAATAAGTCAGCGAGGGGAGGATTTCCTCCAGCTTGCGCCGGTTGAACACGAAGGCGTTGGTGCCGCAGGCCATGGAAAGGCCGAGCTCGTGGCCGCGCTGAATGGTCGGGATGAATGCCGGGGAAAGGGTGCTTTCGCCGTCGGAAACCAGGCTGATGCCGCGGACGCCAATCTCTGCGCTATCCTCGAGGAATCCCATCATGACGTCGGTGGTGATCACCGCGCGCTCATTTTCCTGGAGCATGGCGTAGCAGAATGAGCAGCCATAATTGCAGGCCCGGGTGAGGGCCATGTCGATGGTGATGGGGGCGATGCGTTCGCCACGTTCCCAAGCGCGCACCCGTTCCAGGTGCCAGCCCAACTTGGTGCCGTCCAGGATCAGTTTGGCCGTGTGGTCCTCCGAGATGTTGAGGGTTTTGTGTGAAATCGGGGCGGGGGGGCTCATATCGCGGAGGCTTCCCTGAGTCGGCGTTTGTTTTGATCCACCTTGGGATCGACGTAAAGCTGCAGGGTCCGATCGAGGGTCCGCTGCAGATGGTCTTCAACGGCGATCAGCAAGCCTTGTTTGGCCCCGGGTTTCACGTTTTCGGCAAAGCCGACGATCACCCGCTTGGGCGATTCCATGCGCAGCACCAGCATGCCCTTGCCCGATGGATGAGCCGAGACCTCCTCCGAGATTCTCTCGACCCGCTCTTCGGAGGAAAGTGCCTTCCAGGCTTCCGAGATTGGCTGGTCATGCTGGTTCTTCAAATTGTTGAATCCCGTCTTGCGGCAATACTCCGCGAAGAGCTCCCGAACTAGTCGCGTCGGCAGGGCGAACATGGGGTCGGCATTCTCCGGCGTGACGATGCCTGGAACCGGCGGGGCAAAGGAATGATCCCGCAGATGGTATTCCACAAAAATCACAGAATGATCGTGGCACTCGATCAAGGGACGGCCCTCGATGAAACGGCAGAGGGTTTCCAAGAGGCCGTGAAGGTTTTCCGAATCGGCCCCGCTGTACGCTGCTTTCCGGAGAATGTTTCGCTCGGGATCGACCAAAGCGCTTAAGGTCAGGCCCTCCACCGTGATCTCAACCCGAGGCAGGGGATCTTTCGCCAAGAGTGATCCCTCGTGCGAACGCGATTCGGCCGCCTGTTGCAAGCCGTGGGAGTAAAGCGGGTTGGTCCCCTTGTTGAGAACCACGGGATGAGATTCCTTCCGCTTTTCCGCGGCTGCGGAGGATTCCCGCCTGGACACTGCGGCGGCTTGCTGCCCAAAACCGGTTCCCTCTGCCGTGACAATTCGGCTTCCGTCAGCTGCGAGGAATGCCAGGCTTAACTCCAACCCATCGCCGGAGGGGAAAGTGCTCAGGGTTCCGAACCGGGCGGCGGCTTGCTTGAGTTTTTCCGAATCGATCCGAGCCAAGGTGGCTTGGCCCAGATGGATGGCAATGCCGGCAACCTCGTCGTCCTTGGCGGCTTCGATCATCCCCAGAATGCTGCGGGAATCGTCCTTGTCGGGGACCCAAGTTTCCAGAAAACGGTGGCCGCTGGACTGGAAGTTGCGCAGCATGGTCGTGAGGCTTTCCATGTAATCGGCAGCAATCTTTTCGTAGTCGATGTGAATCAGGTCTGACATTGAGGAGGAATTGCCGGTTGCTGAATGTTAGGGGTTGCTGTTTGGGTGCAAGGGTGAGAAGCGAGACTTTTTGGGAGTCAAGAGAAGCTCTGGGTTAATACGGTCCAAGGAATTTGTCCTCGCCGTGGAATTGGCTGCCCTTGTTGCGCTGCATCCCAAGGATATCCCTGACCGCATCGGCAATGGTGGAGGCGGACGGATAAAAAGCTTTTTCAAGAGCGTGGGACGCAGGGCAAGGGCAATCGGGAAGCGTAACCCGCCTGACTGGAGCCTTCAGGCTGTCGAAAGCTGACTCGGCGGCGAGGGCCGCGATTTCGCTGGCCACTCCAAAAAGGCGCCAACTCGTGTCGGCCACCACCAGTCGCCCGGTCTTGTGTACGGAGGCGAGCACGGTTTGCTCGTCCAATGGGCGAATGCTTCGCAAATCGACCACTTCGGCATCGATGCCCTCCTTGCTGGCAAGGGTTAGGGCGGCATGCAGGGCCTCGACAGCCATCCAGGAAGTCGCCACGATGGTGACGTCCTTTCCCGGGCGAACCACGGCAGCTTTGCCAATGGGAGTCGGTTCGGCCGCCTCGGCGACGGGGCCCGTGGTATCATAAAGGGAGCGATGCTCCAGAATGACAATGGGACCGGAGGATTGAAGCGCGCCGAGCATGAGTCCCTTGGCGTCCTGGGGAAAGGCGGGCATTACCACGCAGAGGCCCGGAAAATGGGCTAGCACAGACTGGAGGCTCTGGGAATGGGTGGCGCCCTGGCCCCATCCTTTTCCAATGATCCCGCGGATCACGATCGGTACGCCCGATTTGCCCCCAAACATATAACGCCATTTCGCGGCAAGATTGAGCATCTGGTCGAATCCGAGGAACATGAAGTCGTTGCGTGCATGGACCAGTAGCGGTCGTTTGCCTTGGGTAGCCGCACCGATGGCAATGCCGGTCAGGGCGTTTTCGCATGCGGGCGTGTCGAACACCCGGCTTGCGCCGAATTTCTGGAAAGCTTCGTAGGTGGTGCCGAAAATGCCTGAGGGATAATCAACGCCGATGCCCATAACGAAGACGTTCGGGTCCGCATCCATCGCTTGAATCAGGCCTTCTGAGAGGGCTTGGGAGTATTTGAGCGTGCGCATTCGATTTCCGGGGTTAGAACACGTTATCCAGCAGTGTTTCGGGCTCGGGCCACGGGCTGCATTTGGCGGCCGCCACAGTCTCATGGATTTGGGAGTCGATTTCTGAACGCCACCCTTCCAAGTCCGCTTGATTGGCCGCGCCGGAGGCAATGAGCGCCTTGGCGCTTCGCTGGATGGGGCATTGTTCCATCCACCGCTCGATTTCTTCCCGGGTCCGGTAGGTGCGTTTGAGTTCGTAATCAAAATTCGGTCCCACGTGTTCGCGCCAACGGTAGGTCACGCACTCAAAAAAAGCCGGTCCGGCTCCTGAGCGACATTGAGCGAGAGCCTCCTGTGCTGCGGCATGGACGGAGCCAACGTCATTCCCATCCAGTCTGGAGGCGGGAATCTTGAACGCCCGCACCCGATCGCAGAAATCCGTGCCTTCGGGCTGCCGGGCCCGGTGGGGGCTTTCAGTGGAGTAGCCGTTGTTCTCGCACACGAACAGAACGGGCACTCGATGGATTGCAGCGAAGTTCAGGCTTTCGTAGATGATTCCTTCCTCCATGACGGCGTCCCCGAAGAAGCAGACGGCAACCTTCTTTTTTTGATCCATTTGAAAGGCCAGCGCCGAGCCGACAGCAACTGCGATGGTTTCCCCCAAGATGGCCGCGGTCGCTATCACGCCGGCCTGCAAATCGCTCAGGTGGACCGATCCGCCTCGGCCGCGCGAGCATCCGTCCACGCGCCCATAAAGCTCGGCAACCAGACCCAAAAGGCTGCCTCCCTTTGCCAGATAATGTGTGTGGCAGCGATGGTGGCTGTAGATCACGTCCCCGCTTTCCAAAGCGTCACAAACGCCGACTGCCACCGCTTCCTGCCCTATCCCGAAGTGTGTCGGGGTGCGCATTTCCTGCTGCTTGTAGAGCTCGGCGAGGATTTCCTCGGCCCTTCGCGTATATAGCAGTTTCTTATACCTCCGAATGCAATCCTCAGGGGGGGATGGGGCGTTTTGGTTCTTCATAATTTCACTTCGAAAAGAATGTCGCCACTTTCCAGCTCCAATGCAGTGCCACCCATCAACTTTTTACTTCAATACGGCCTCAATATGCTTGATCAGAGAAACCGGATCCACGGCTCTTTGATTGGCCACCATTCCGACAGCATGGGCGCCGACGATGTTCGCCGCGAACCCGATGATTTCCAAGGGCGCCTTTTGCGCGACGAAGAGTGAGGTGAGAGCGAAAACCGCGTCGCCAGCGCCGACCCGGTCCACGATGTGGCTGGTGAAGGCGGGCACCTCGACAAAGCCCGATTCTCCGTCAAAGCAAAGGCAGCCCTGCTTTCCGCGGGTGATGGTGACATGATTTGCGGAGAGTTTTTTGGCAGTTTTCCGGGTGATCTGCATGAGATCCTGGCTCCGGGTGCGGGCATCGAGGCGGAGTTCGTTTTCCGAGATGCAGATGTAGTCGGCGCGGGGATACTTTGAGATGGTGTTGAACCCGCGGTTGTGGGCGTTGAGTTGGGTATTGACGGCCAGAAGCCGTGCCTTGCTCGTAAGGGCTTCTACGGCCCGGAGATCGAGCATGCCGTGGCCGTAATCGAGCGCCAGGACGATGTCATACTCGGGCAGGATCGCTTTCAGCTTTTCGCAGAGTTGGCTGGAGCCTGCGTCATGGGCTTCCTTGTCCGTAATGATATAGACCTCGAACATCTTCTGGAAGGGATAATTCTCCACGAACCTCCGCTTTACAATGGTCGGCTCGTCTTCCAAGCGGATAAACATCGGCTTGACCTTCGGATCCAGGCTCGCCCGGATGAATTCCTCGTGCGAATTCACCTCCCCGAGGAATGTTAGCAAATCAACGTTGTCGCAGAATGCTGCCAGATGGTTGGCCGCCGCCAGTGTCCCTCCCGCGAACCGTTCCGTGCGCAAGTGGCGCGCGGCTAGGATGGGTTCCTTGCCTGACTTGCCCATGGTCTCGCAATACTCGTATTCGTCGATGATTGCCTCGCCCACCAGCAGAACCTTCAATTCCCGAGCTCCTTTGAGATAGCCGGTGATCTGGTCAATGGAGTGTTGCTTGGAAAACTCGGCGAGATATTTACTGAGCTCTTTGGAGTGGTTGGAAAAGTGCCGGTTGATCAGGTTGGAGGAACTAAAAGTGATGTCGTCGGTAAAGGCGATCTTGCCGCCCACCGATTCCACGGCCGCTTGCTCCAAGACGATGCCTCCGGTCACATCCTTGTCGGCGTCCCGGTAATCGGCGCCTTTGACGTACAAGTTGGGTTTGAGAAACTTGATGGTTTCGACCGCGTTAGGCCATCGGTTGACGGTCACCAAGTCGACCCCTTCCAGCATTGCCAGCGCCTCGACTCGGAGGGACTCCGTGAACGCGGGGCGGCCCGGTCCTTTGTTGACGAAATGATCGGGTGTTATAGTCACCACAAGCGCGTCGCCGAGTTTGCGGGCGGCCTGGAGATGCCGCAAGTGGCCGATGTGCAAGAGATCAAAGACTCCATGGCAATGGACGACGGTTTTGCCGTTCGCCCGCCATTCCGCAATCGATTCGGCGGCTTCATCGAGGGACTTGATTTTATGGGCGGGACTCATGGCAATAGCGGGGAAAATCTAACTATTGAGATACTTAAACCATTGGCGGGTAGCTTGCTCGATGGATTTCTCATCCCATACCGGCGCCTCGCGCCAGTAGTCGATGTTCTTGAGCATCCGGCCCACGCCTTCTTCCAAGCTCACCTGCGGCTCCCAGCCTAGCTCGGCACGGATTTTGGAGATGTCGGCCCAGGTGCAGTCGGGCTCGCCGGGGCGTTGGGGTAGATGCAACACCTCGCCGCCGCCGAGCAACTCGACCAAGCGGTTGACCGACTGCGGGGCGCCCGCGCCGACATTGTAGATCTCGTTGACCCGCTCCGTGGTTGCCGCGAGGTAAAAGGCGCGGGCCACGTCACTGCCGTAGAGGAAATCGCGGGTCTGGGTGCCATCGCCGACAATGGTGAAGGGTTTGCCTGCGAGCTTCTGGGCCAGAAACACCCCGAAGACGGCGCCGTAAGCGCCTGAGGTGCGCGAGCGAATCCCGTAAGCGTTGAAGATCCGGATGGAGTTGACGGGCAGCTTGTAAACCTTGCCCCAGTGGAAGAGGGCTTGTTCGCCAAGGTATTTGCTCAGAGCGTAAGGGTACTGGGGCTGGAGCGTGGCGGTTTCCGGAGTGGGCACCTGTTCGGCGAGTCCGTAGCACGATGAGGAGGCGGCGTAAACCAGCTTTCGGACCTGGGCGTTGCGGGCGGCCTCCAGCACGCGGACCGTGCCCATGAGGTTGGTGGTGACGTAATCCACCGGCCGTTCGATGGAGGGGACCACGTCGCCGATGCCAGCGAAATGAAAGACGTAATCCGCCTTATTGAACAGGGCGTCCCCCGTTTGGACGGCGCAAATGTCGCGCACCTCGACCTGCAAGTTGGGATTGCTGCGATGATGGTCGAGGTTTTCAAGCCGCCCCCCCGCGAGGTTGTCGATCACGCGGACCTGGAAGCCTTCCGAAAGCAGAAGATCCACCATGTGGCTACCGATAAATCCGGCCCCTCCGGTGACAACGGCGGTTTTCATTCCAGGCCGAGGGCTTTGACCGTCCGCACGTTGACGTAATGATCATTGCTCATGCTGTCGGGGAATTTCCCTTCCTTGAACGCGCGGCAAAGATCGCGGACCGCGTCCTCGATGGTGCGTTTGGGAACCCAGCCGAGCTTCTCGGCGATTTTGCGCGAGGAAACGTGGTAGGAACGGTTGTCGTTGGATGGGGTGGTTTCCAGGCGGATCGGGGCTTTCTCTGGATATTCGTCTTCGACCACCTTGCGGATAAACTCAGCCAGCTGCGCAACCGTGTGGTTCTCATACCCGGCGTTGAAGGCCTCGCCCGCGATGAGTTCCGAGGGGGTTTCCAGCAACTGCGTGTAAAGATCGGTAATGTCTTCGATGTGGACGTTGGGCCGTTTCTGGGCGCCGCCGAAGATGGTGATCACCCCCTTGTGCACCGCATGGTTGGTCAGGATGTTCACCGTCAGATCAAAACGCATCCGGGGCGAATAGCCGCATACGGTGGCCGGGCGGATGATGACGGTGACAAAATCCGGGGTCTGGTGGCGGAGCAGGACCGGCTCGCACATCCCCTTGTACTTGTTGTAATCCGTCAGCGGAACAAAGGGATGGTCCTCGGTCACTTCAGGCGCGTCGCTGACACCGTAAACGGAGCTGGTGGAAACATAGACGAAGCGCTTGACCCCTGCCTGCTTGCTGGCAACGACAAGCGACTCGAAGCATTCGTAATTGATCGTGCGGCTCAAAGAGGGATCCAAGTCAAAGCTTGGGTCGTTGGAGATGCATGCCATGTGAATTACCGAATCCATTCCGGCTACCTCGCGTGAGTAGACTTCGATGTCGCGAATATCGCCTTTCACCACCTTAAGGTTTGGATGGGACGGAAGCCCTTGGGAGTCAAACAACATCAAGTCGTAGACCACCACGGAATAGCCCGCGTCAAGCAGCTTGGGGACGAGGATGCAGCCTTTGTATCCTGCTCCGCCGGTGACGAGTACTTTTTTCATAGGGCACTAAAGTTGTTAATTTTCTGCTAAAGCGCCGATGGAAGGGAGTATGGCGTGCCAATCATGCCAAGTCCAGGGCACAGGATGGGCTGTTTCCCAAGGAGGCTGATTTACTGAGGTTTTGGGCAAGCATATGGCAGACGACAATTTGCAGGTCCTCGGCGATTTGCATGTCGTTGACCGGGAAATGAACGGCCACATCCGCCAGTTTTCTGCATTCGCCGCCGGTAAAGCCAGTCAAGGAGAAGGACTTCATCCCGATCGCCTTGGCGGCTTGGAGCGCCCGGACCACGTTGGGGGAGTTTCCGCTGCCCGAAAGAACGATCAGGAGGTCTCTCGCACGCCCGAAGGTGGAGACCTGGGTGGAAAAGACCTCCTCGTAGCTCATGTCGTTGGCCAGACAGGTCATTACCGACTGGTTTGCAGGCAGGGCAATGATGCGGATTCCCTTTCCGCCAGCCTTGGCGTTCACGTAAAAAAGATCGTTTGCCCAGTGGATGGCGTTTGCGGCGCTGCCGCCATTGCCGCAGATGAGAACCTGGCGGCCATAATGGGATGCCTCCGCGAGGGCGTTGGCCAGCTTGGCCACCTGCTTCCAGCAATGCCCAGTCAAGATGGCGGCTAGGCGAATGGCGTAATCGCTAAAATCGAGGGCGGTGAATCTCTGGAACACGGGATTGGATGATAATGTGGCAAAATGGGAAATCCAGCAGGATATTAGGCGAGTGCGTCTCGTTCCGTAGCCGTCAACGTAATGAGGCTCTCTAAATCGGAGTCTCGTCAGCTCGTCTGCTGCGGCCTGCGAGTGCTTGAGGGTGATTTCCTCAGTGATCGGGTTTTCTCGGACCAGCCGCGCATGCCGGGCGAAGTGGAATTTTGCCTCATTGAGGCTTTGATTCGGGGTCGACCCGGAGCATGAGGACGGTCTGCCGCAATCCTTTGGACAGATCGTTTGGCGGAAACGCCAGTGGCCGGGCCCAGGGGGGGGTGAGGTGGTAGAACAGGGCCCGCTGGGCAAAGGAATTTTCGTAGGAGATCCCCGGCGGAGGCTTCGGGTAGAGGATGCTAAAATACGGGCCGATGAAGTTTTCCCAGCTCATGAGCGACACGTGGGTGATTCCGTGCTCCTTCATAAAATCAAGCGCCTCGTCGTCGCTCTGCGCGTTGAGGCCGGCTGCGGCGGCCTTCAGTCCCTCGACATTCTCCCAATAAAGCGTCCCCACCGTTTTGAAACCTCCGATAGCAGCCAGCAGGCAGGAACTGTTCGGGCTGCTGAGGAGAACGACCGGTTTCCCGTCCGCATCGTCGAGAATCGCGCGAGCCATCTGGCGGTGCAGAAGGGCGAGGGCTTGACCGCTGGTGATGGAATCCTTGTCTCCGCTGCGGAACTGCACCCAGGCGGCTGTTTGGAAACAGTTCTTAAAAGACGGCTCGGCGATCAGATAGCCGAAGGACAGAAGCAGCACCGCGCCGAGGCAGCGGTCGATTGCGCCACGCGGGACAACAAGGCGCCAAACCTGAAGCACAACGATGCCGGCGAGTGCAATGTAAAGCGAGCCATTCAACGCCGCCCATCGCGCCTGCCGGAATTGCAGAACGCTAATCAAGAGAATCGGGAAAAGGAGGGGCAAAAGCACAGCCTTGCTCCCGGCATCCACTTTCCGGCTGAACATCAGGCCGAATGCAGCGAGGGCGAAAAAAGGGAAATACCCGAAGGCCGCCTGCCATGTGAGGCTGCCCGTATGGATGCGGTGGAGGAGCGGCAAAACCTCCGAGGTCGAGTTCATGATGCCGAACATGAACGGCTGGAGAAGAACATAGAATTTTGAGCCGCCCGCCAAAATCAACACGGGTAAAAGTAAGCATGCACCCGAGCACGCGACGACATTCCACAAGGGAAAATCCCGTAGCTTCCTTGCCGGCCTGTTCAACCAGGCGGTGAGATCGCAGATCCCCCAGCCGCCGGCCAGCCACGCCAAAGCATACAGCGGATGGTTCACCTCCAGCCTCATGCCCATGTGGTTGGGAAAATACTCCAGCAGGTAGAAAAACAGGCTCCCGCCCGCAGTCACAAATCCCCAGAATTTCCAGAGTTCGGGATGATAGGTGCAGGTGGCTTGGGAGGCTTTGTTGGAAAAAAGCCCGACGCTGGCAATAATTCCCAACCCGATTCCGATGGCGACGATGCCCGCTGAAAACCCGCTGATCCAGAGCCCCGCCGCGCCGCAGATGGCGGAAAAAGCCATGCCGCTCCGGGCTTGTTTCAGCGCGCGCGGCGGGATAAGGCAGGTCCCGTCGGGGGGCTGGACCCAGCCGCCTCCCGCCCATGCGATGCCAAAAACGAGCCCCAGAAGCGCGAGCGCGATCAGCCCGTGGTGGTCGGGATAAGCCGGCGTGAAGCTCTCGTAGAACATGGGCGTGGCGACCATGCCGAACGCGATGACGGTCCCGCACAGCGGCCCGAACCGCCGTGCGGAAAGGGTCGCAAAAATCCCGAGCGCCAGCACCAGAAGGATCGGGTTTGCCCAGATCGACATCCGGAAAATGCTGTTGCGCAGCGAGTCGCCGGTCGCCGCGCGATGAATCTCTCCCAGCCCGCGCAGATACCACGCGAACCCCGAATTCCAATGGACTTCCCGGCCCTTGGGCGCATTGTCGAAATCCGTGTGGCGCACCCGCCACTCGCCGTTCTCGCCGAGATGTTCCGCATTGTGGTTCCATGCGTAGCCGTCGAGCGCGATCTCGCTCAGGAAGACCGGCATCCGCTTCTCTGTCGGGATGTTTTTGTCCGCCTTTTTGCAGAGCCGGACGGTGACAGTGTCCACCAGAAACGCATGCGCTGCCACCCAGACGATGCAGGCGAGCAGGACCGACGAAAAGCCGATCCATGCCAGTGCATTGGCATGGCTGGAAGGCCCGGGTGTTTCCGGCGGGGCGCTATTCCTGCCGGTGCCGGCTTGGAGCGGGTCTGGTTTCTTCATTTTTTATTTGGAGCGCTTGGATGCCACGGCGGACGTTGGGATTATGGGGCAACCTTCCCCGGGTGGAAAGAAGAAGAGTGTCAAGTAATAGAGTGATTTTTTGCTTTTCAACCAAGCTGTTTCCGTGGAAAATAAAAATGTTTTTATGAAAACCCACAGCTGTTTCCTCCTCGCGATTCTTCTTCTTGTATTGAACTTCGGGGTCGGAAGCCAATCCGCCCGCGCAGCCTGGCTGGTCAACGATAATTTCACGAACTCCATTGGAAGCAACTCAACAACGGTTAACAGCACCGAGTCGGTAGGCACCGGACAATACATGGTTATTCAGGGAGCTGGCCTGAACATGAATGTGGTGGACGGAGGCAGCCTGACCCCGGCATTCGGGAGCGGGAACGTGCTTGCGCTTGGGAACAGTACCAGTACCAACACATTCTTCAGGGCGTTCAATTACGGTTCCACATTTTCGCTGAACAGCTTGGCAGCGAACGAAACGTTGGATCTGTCGTTCGATGTCACGTTCGATGGCGCCACGCTTGCAGGCGCCCAAAATTTCAGCTTCGGATTAGTCAACTATTCTTCTCCCGTCTCCATCATTTTCGCCAACGTGGATCTGAGCAGCGCAGCCTTGGCGTCGGAATTCCGCTATCGCACGGGGAGCTACAACATGTCCAGTGCCGGGCCTACTGTCGGCACCGCCTGGACGGAGTCCCCCACAGTGTTGACCAATACCAGCTATAGATTCGATTTTGCTGTGACCAAAGACAATAGCGGCAACTTCATCGTCTCCTATTCCCGTGACGGCACGACCGTGAGCAGCCAAACACTCCTCAGTAACAGCACGTGGGGCACGACTATGGCGGGCCTCAATATCCAGGGCGTCGCCTTCCGCCAATGCACGCCTCCGGGTGTGTTCAGCTACATCGACAATGTCTTTGTAACCGTTCCGGAACCAACCTCCATAGCTCTGCTTCTGGCAGGCGCAGCCAGCCTGATGCTTTTCCTGCGGAGCCGGAAAATCGAGCAGGGCACCGGACATTAGAAGTTCAGCCCCAGAGAGTGAAGGTGCGGATGGTGAGATAGGGATAAAGTCTTGGGCGCTTGGCTTGTAAGTATTGAGGAAAGCGGCGAGATGCTCTCGCAATGGGCAATTAAAGAACCGCGCATGCATGATCCGCATGGACCCGCGAGCCACCATAACGCCGACTATGTCACAAAACCGCAGCTGCTTTTTTGCGTTCTTCTGGGGGTTGACCGTGTTCTTTAAGCTCCTCATCTGGAGTGCCTTTGATGTTTGAGTGTTACTACGCAGCTGAGGTGGACGACATGAACCGTGTCGAAAAGTTGCTGCACCAATTATTCTCAGAGCATCGTGTAAATCCCAAGCGTGAGTTCTTTCGGATTGACCCTGAGAAAGCAGTGCTGGCGCTAAGTATAGGGAAGTTCAAGGAGGTCACTCCCGGCGAAGCCAAGGTTGATGCGGTGGAGCAGGCGGCATTGGAGAGAGTGAAGTCGCGGCGTCCGAATCTGAAACTGTCCGCAATCGGAGTTGAAGCCGAGCAGTTCGATGAGAAAGCGCCTGCATAGTCGCTTTGTCGGTTGTTGCCGCACTCCAGCGCCACGCGAGGGGTGTCGTGGACCACCGCCAGCCGGTAGCTGATGTAGGAATGCCGCAGGGCGTTGCGCTTCCGGGGCAGATCGCGCTCGCTCAAAATCTGGTTGATGCGACTGGCGCAGAGCGCCACCACCGGCCCCGATTTCATGGCGCGCGGCTGGAGCCACACCTTCAAGTTTCCGGAAATCGGCACCAAACGCCGTGCGGCGGTCTTCGCTTTTGAAGCCGCCACCGTGATGAACCCGCGCTCCAGATTGACCTCGCTCCAATCCAAGCGGGCGGTTTCCGCAGCCCGCAGCCCGGCGAACGCCCCAATGGCCACGTAGGGGATCGCCACTTCGGGAACGCGGCTCAGGATGAGGCGCAGTTCCTCCGGCGTGTAGATTTCAATTGCCCCAGCGGGCTTTTCCAAAATTCCACGCCCGTAACCCGATGCGCTCCCCGGAGTGCCGCGGCCGCGCTTAACGACAATCGGAAATTCTTTTCGAGATACCCAAGCCCCGCAGACGGGGCTCCACGCAGCATGAAAATGGTGGATTTCCGAGTCAGAACGCTCTGCGCGGTTGATATGGTATCATTGTCCCAGCAGGACAACCCGAAGGTAGCCCGGCGTTAAAACGCCGGGCTACTCTCAGAACGTCCCTCCGGGACGCGACCGGACGCTTTCCACCAAACGGACTGTGTAACTGGTATTATCCCTTCCTGGTCCACGGCAAAGGTTTTTGCATGCCGCAGAAAGACGGGTCGGCTCAGAACTGCCCGTCTGCGATTACCCGAAAATACGCCACCTCGGTCGCTCCATAACGGCGTTCCCGGATCAACTCCCAGCCCGTCCCTTTCGGCAGCGGCGCACCGGGGATTTTTTCCAAAATAAACATCCCCCCGGGAGCCAGCGTCCGCGCCAGGGCAGGGTCGCTCAGAAGTTCCACGCCGAAGTCCCTCTCCCCCTTCGCCTTGGCATAGGGCGGGTCGGCCAGGATGAAGTCATACCCGCCGGGGAGGGCCAGCCGGTGCAGAAAAGAGAAGATGTCCAGCGTATGCACCGTGGCCCCTTGCAGGCGGGTCTTGGCCAGGTTGAAATGAATCGACTCCACGGCGCGCGCGTCTTTTTCCACCAGCGTCGCTGAAGCGGCACCGCGGCTGAGCGCCTCGATCCCCAGGCTGCCGCTCCCCGCAAAAAGGTCCAGCACCCGGGCTCCGAGCATCGCCTCTCCCAAGCTGTCGAAAATGGCCCCCTTGACGCGGTCCATTGTCGGACGCAGATCGGTCTTGGGAGCGATGAGCGGGATTCCCCCGGCGATTCCAGATACAACGCGCATGATTTTTATTTTCGCCCGCGTGGAGTCTTGTAACGGGGTACGGTGCAAATCACCTCAATCCCGCCCCGCGTCGGGTGGTTGATCTCCAGTTTCGCCCCGATGGCGCGGCTCCGGTGTTGCATGATGGAAAAGCCGATCTGCGTGGCATCCTCGCAGGTGCCCGGTTGGTCGGCCACAAAGCCGGTTCCGTTGTCCCGCACGGAGAGAACCACCGCATCGCGTTTGTGTGTGAGGCTGATTTGCAGCCGGTGGGCCCCGGAATGCTGGAGGGCGTTGCGGACCGCCTCCTGCGCGATCCGGTAAAGATACATGGCCGTTTTGGGCTCCACGGTCTGGCGTGTGGGGGGGGGGCGGAAAACGCACTCGATGGCGCCGGTAGCCCGCGTCTGTTCCGCGAGGTCTTCGAGCGCCTCCACCAACCCTTCCCCTTCGTCCAAGTGCAGCACAGAGAGCCCTTTTTCCAGCGCACGGACCTCCGAGACGACTTCCTTGACGAGCTGTGCAATCTGCCGTGCGTATTCCGCCTGCTCCAGGCCCGCCCGCGAAAGTTCCTCCTGCAGCGCGTTGCCCAGCAGTGTAATGCCCACGAGATGCTGGCAGAAATTCTCGCGCAGTTCCCGTCCCACGCGCTGCTTCTCCTTGTCGGAGGTGTCGATGATCTGCTGCTCGATGATCCGGCGTTCGGAAATGTCCCGCATCACCCCAAACACTCCGCAAGCCTGCCCTTCCCCATCGTGCTGCACCCCTTTGGTAACGAGAAAAGTGCGCGTGGCTTTTCCTACGGGCAGGATAAACTCGAAGGTGCGCGGCTTGGAATCGGCGAGCACAGGGGCGTTTTGCTGGCACATCATTTTCCCGATATCCGCCGGGACAACTTCCGCCACGGGGCGACCAATCCACTCCTCCTCCTTCAGCCCGATCAACATACGGAAAGCCGGATTTGCGAACAAAAGTTCCCCCCCGCGGCTGCAAATGAAAATCGCATCGGGTGTCCCCCTTACGATGTCGCAACAAAACCCCTTGGCGCGCTCGCGCATCGGTTCCAGCGCCTTGCTATCATCCACCCCCATGGTTTCCTGAATCGCGTCAAATCACTCTGGGGCGGCTTCCTGCGAGAGCCCGACTGGATAATCGGGGGCCACCGTCGTTCCTTCGTTGGGATGAGGCGGCGGTTCCGTTCGCGGCCCGTTCTCAGCGCCCGGAAGGGGCGGGGGATTCTTCATGGAGCCAAATTCGATGATATCGCGTACTTGGGCGCCATCGAGCGTCTCAAATTCCAGCAACGCCTTGGCGATGGCTTCGAGTTTGGCGCGGTGCTCTGTGAGCATCTCTTTGGCTCGCAGGTAGGCGTTGTCGCAGAGCGCGCGCACCTCCTTGTCGATCTCCTGGGCCGTGGCTTCCGAATAGTCCCGGTTTTTGCCGATGTCCCGCCCCAGGAAGACGTGCTGTTCATGCGCCCCGTACTCCACCATGCCGAGATTCTCGCTCATTCCCCACTCGCAGACCATTCTCCGCGCGGTGTTCGTGGCCATGCGGATGTCCGCACTGGCGCCGTTGGTCACGTCGCCGAAGACCAGTTCCTCGGCCACGCGCCCGCCCATGGTCATGATCAGGCTGTCGAGCAGTTCGTTCTTGCGGTTGGTGTATTGGTCGCCCTCTGGCAGGGACATCATCAGGCCGAGCGTCGGGCCGCGGGGGATGATCGTCACCTTGTGCAGCGGATCGGTGTTCACCAGCAGCACGCAAAGCAAGGCGTGGCCGGCTTCATGGTAGGCGGTGTTTTCCTTTTCCTTGTCGCTCATCGCCATGCTCCGGCGTTCGCGGCCCCAGCGCACCTTGTCCCGCGCCTCTTCAAGTTCCTTGAGGGTGATCGCCTTGAGGCCGCGCCGGGCCGCCATGAGGGCGGCCTCGTTGATGACGTTGGCCAGCTCTGCCCCGGAATAGCCCGGGGTGCCGCGCGCGATGACCGCCAAGTCCACCCCTTCGGCGATCTTCACGCGCTTGGCGTGGACCTTGAGAATTTGCTCGCGCCCCTTCACGTCGGGAAGGCTCACTGTGATCTGCCGGTCAAACCGCCCCGGCCGCAGCAGCGCCGGGTCGAGCACGTCGGGACGGTTGGTGGCCGCGATGATGATGACCCCTTCCTGCGTGTCAAAACCGTCCATCTCAACCAGCAGCGCGTTGAGCGTCTGCTCGCGTTCATCGTGCCCGCCGCCCAGCCCGTGCCCGCGGTGGCGCCCCACGGCGTCGATTTCGTCGATGAAAATAATGCACGGCGCGTTCTTCTTGCCCTGCTCGAACATGTCGCGCACGCGGCTCGCGCCCACCCCCACGAACATCTCCACGAAATCCGACCCGCTGATGGAGAAAAACGGCACATCCGCCTCCCCCGCAATGGCCCGTGCCAGAAGCGTCTTGCCGGTGCCGGGCGAGCCCACCAACAGCACGCCTTTGGGGATGCGCCCGCCGAGTTTTTGGAACCGCCGGGGGTCTTTGAGGAACTCCACGAGTTCCTCCACCTCGTCCTTGGCTTCCTCCACGCCGGCCACATCCTTGAAGGTGATGCGGTTCTTCTCGCGCGAAAGCATCCGCGCCTTGCTCTTGCCGAAACTCATCGCCCCCTTGCCTGCCATGCGGATCTGCTGGCGGAAAAAGAAATAAATGAGCAGCATGACGAGCAGGACCGGCAATACCGCCGTAAAGGGCGAATTGAGGAAGCTGGAGGCGGATTTTACGTTGTAATTATACCCGGCATCCTTGATGTCCTGGGTCAGGTTGGGCTGGACTTTGTCGAAAACCTCCACACGGAACTGCGTAACGCCCTTCTGCGGGTTGGCATACTCTCCGATGATCCACTGGGTCGGCTTGCCTTCCTCCACGCTTATCTCCAGCGGAGTGGATTGCTTGATCTGCTTGGCCTTCATCATCGCCTCGAACTTGTTCCAAGGGATGGTTTCCGGAGTGCCGTTGGGTTGGCGGAGAAGAATCGCGATGCCTACAAAGACAATCACGCCCATGATCATCGCAATGCCTTTCCAATAATCATTGCCTTGCCCGCTTCCGTTGTTGCCGGGGGGCTTTTCCTTTGGATTTTTTGAGTCAAACTGAGCCATAATGAATATGCGCACCCTGCCCTGCGTAGGCGCAGAATGCAAAAAACAAACTTAGGCGAACTGCGACAATGGTCAAGAAGCTCATTGAGCGCTTGTGAAAAAAGTGGGGGCCGGTGCGTTGCGGCTGCTTTTGGTGGTGGGCGAGGCGCGAGGAGGGAGCAGAGCCGTTGTTTTGCCCCTCATGCACGGGCTGCGGCCAGCAGCGAGCGCATGGCGATTACCAGATTGGTCGGCGCAAAAAGCGTGCAGAGTTCTGACTGCGCCCGCCCGTTCTTCTTCCGAATCCTGAGCGCCAGATTATTGATTTCCTGTTTTCCTGATGAATGTTCGGCTTGGAAATCTGTGTAAATCTGCGGATAGTCTTTTGTCTTCAATGGAAAGCACCGCCGCCATTTTGCTCCGCCGGACAAAATACTCCGACACGAGCCTCATCGTCACCTGGCTTACGCGCGAGCACGGCAAGCTCAAGACCATGGCCAAAGGGGCGCTGCGGCCCAAGAGCGCGTTCGCGGGCGTGCTTGATCTCTTTTTCGAGACGGAGATGGCATTTGTGCGAAGCGCCCGCAGCGAGATTCACACGCTGCGCGAGGTGGCGCTGCGAGATCCCTTTGAAGGGCTGCGAAAAGATTACGCGCGGGTGGAACTGGCGGCCTATTTTGTGGAACTGCTGGAGCTTACCGTGGAGTTGGAGCATCCCGTGCCCGAGCTCTACGATTTGCTGCACCGGGCGCTGGGCTACTTGCAGGGGGCCGCGCCGGACCGGCGGGCGCTGCTCCATTTCGAAAGCGAACTGGCGCGGCTGTTGGGGATCCACGTCGAGGGCAACGCCCACACGGCGCTGGCGCGCGTGTGCCACCACCTGCCGGATGCACGGCGGGGGCTCATGGCAAAGCTGGAGTAAAGGTTTCGCGCCAGGGGCGCAAAGACCGCAAAGGGCAAGGCCATTTATTCTTTGCCTTTGCGTCCTTCGCGTTCTTTGCGCGAGGTGATACCAGACAGGTTATGGATCCTCGTTTTTGCAGGCCCACCAGACGCTGGTGAGCAGGGAACCGGTGAAGAGGGAGAAGGCGGCGAGGGAGAGCATAGGGGGGTGCGCTCTCTTAAAGCAGCAGCCGTGCCGGAATCCGCTCACGGACAGGTGGAGACGCCCAAATCCACAAATTTTTGGCACTGTTGGCATGCCAAAAAAAGCGAGCGCTCATCGGAGAGACCGCATTCCCACACCTTCCCCATTTTCGCACCGCAGCAAGGGCATTTGATGCGCGGGACGAAGTCGCATATGAAAAGAGCGCTCCAAAAGAAGATCAATAGGCCAAGGAGAATAAAGGGTTTGGCGTATTCCGCGGGAAGAAAAAAACCAGCAAGCCCCGCGAAAAAGCAGAAAATTTTTCCGGCAACAAGACGCCAAGGGTGGCGCCGAGCGATCGCCGTTGCGCCGGGGATCGGCTGCCATGCAGGGTCACTGTAGAATTTGCTTTTGGAGTAGCCCATTGGGGTTACTCCGTTTCCGCCTCCCGGAAGGCCCGGATGGCGTCGCGCAGTTCGGCCGCCCGTTCGTAGGCTTCCGAGGCGACGGCCCGGTCCATCTCGCGCTGGAGGAGTTCGAGCTTGGAGAGGGGGCGCTTGTTGCGCAATTCCTCCATCCATTCGTTGAGGAATTCCACTTCCGAGCAGGTCGCCTCGGGGTCAGGCCGGTCCTTGAGCAGATTGAGGATTTTGTCGCGCCCGCGCTCGATGAGCCGGAGGGCGGCGGGGAGGTCGTCCCGCTCCAGTTCCAGGGAGGCTTTGGCGCGGGTGTTCATCATGATCACGTAGGGCCGGAATTGCTCGAAGGAGAGCGCCATCTCCTCGCGCTCGGCGTGTTTGGCGACGAAGGAAAAAAGGGTGAGGTTGCGCTGGGTGTCGCGAATGACGCCCGCGTAGTCCTCCAATTGCAGGAGGGCGATGTAGCGGTGATAAAATTGGATGCCTTCCTGGTGAAGCTCGCCGCAATCGTCCCCGCTCAAAACGTAGGAAACCCCGTCGGCATCAGCGTCTTTGGCGCGTTTGCGATGCCAGTCGAGGAGGGATTCGCAGTCATGGGGACGCAGGCCGTCGGGCCGTCCGGTCATCTCCATCTGGATGAGACCGAGATCAATGCGGAGCTGGATTTTTTCCCGCCCGTCATTTCCCATGATTTTGCGCACGCGCATCTGTCCGGGCTCGTGAGGCCAGCCGTCGAGAAGCGTATTTAAATCCAAATTCATGGGAACATTATCGGAGCGTCCTGCGGAGTTTGCAAGCATCCAACGCAGAGGGAAAGGGGGCGGGAGCGCAGAAAAATGCCCGGTGTGAAAGAAATAAGCGGGTTTGATGGGAGGCGTGGAAGAGGGCAGGGCGCGAGGGAAGGTGGCTTGGAACGACCAAATCCGAAAAAAAAGAAAAAGACCCCTTGCACAGGAAGGGGCATCTGGGGTAAAAAGACCCTCCCAGCCCGTCTGACGTTAGTTCAGGCGGCTCGGAGACAAGAAAAATGCGGTCGGCGTGGAAAAAATTCTTGCGCCGCTTCATGATTCGTCTATTGTTCGCGCTCCCCGCAACCAGCAGTGGATGTGGAATCCCCGCTGAGAGGCGGGTTTTTAGTCCCCGGAAATCGGGAAATTTTTTCAATTTACAATGCCAACGATCAACCAGCTTGTCCGCAAGGGACGCAATAAGGTGACGGTGAAATCCAAATCACCGGCGCTCGTTAGTTGCCCGCAACGCCGTGGGGTGTGCGTGCAGGTCATGACCCGTACGCCCAAGAAACCCAACTCGGCGCTTCGCAAAGTGGCCAAGGTGCGTTTGACGAATGGCCAGGAGGTCATCGCCTACATTCCCGGGGAAGGGCACAACCTTCAGGAGCACTCGATCGTGCTCGTTCGCGGCGGACGTGTGAAGGATCTTCCCGGCGTTCGTTATCACATCGTGCGCGGCACTCTGGACTCCCTCGGGGTGGACGGACGCCGTCGTTCCCGTTCTAAATATGGCGCCAAGCGCCCGAAACCCGGCCAGGAGGCCGCCGCCGCCAAGGGTAAAGGTGGAAAGAAGAAATAATTTCTTATGTCCCGTCGTCGCAGAGTCATTAAAAAAACCGAGAAGTTTGACAACCGCTATGGCAGCCCTGTGGTTGCCCGCTTGATCAACACCGTCATGGAGAGTGGAAAGAAATCCGTCGCAGAACGGATTGTCTATGCCGCAATCGAGAAAACCCGCGAGGGTTCCGACGCGGTGGATCCGCTCGAGACGCTGCTCAAGGCGATCGACAACGTGAAGCCCCGCCTTGAGGTGAAGAGCCGCCGCGTGGGTGGCGCCACCTATCAGGTTCCGATGGAGGTTCCCGTGCCCCGCCAGTTGGCCCTCGCCATGCGCTGGATCGTCACCTTCGCCCTCAAGCGCAAGAGCGTCCCCATGGTGGATGCGCTCGCCAGCGAATTGAAGGAAGCCGCCGCCGGACAGGGCAACGCCATTAAAAAACGCGACGACACGCACAAGATGGCCCAGGCCAATCGCGCTTTCGCACATTTCCGATTCTAACCTTTTCCTTTCACCGTGGCTGCACCAGTTTCCAATCCAAATTCACCCCACCGCGCGTATCCGCTTGAGCGGACCCGCAACATCGGGATTGCCGCGCACATTGACGCCGGCAAGACGACTCTCACGGAACGCATCCTGTTTTATACAGGGATGATCCATAAGATCGGTGAAGTGCACGAAGGCACCACTGCCACCGACTGGATGGAGCAGGAACGCGAGCGCGGTATCACGATCACTTCCGCCGCCACCACCTGTTTCTGGATGCAGCGCCCGGAAGAGGGCGTGGTCAAGCTCTTCGCGGGCATCAAGAATCGCGTCAATATCATCGACACTCCCGGGCACGTGGACTTCACGGCGGAAGTGGAACGTTCCCTGCGCGTTTTGGACGGCGCCATTGCTGTGTTCTGCGGCGTGGCCGGGGTTCAGCCCCAGTCTGAGACCGTCTGGCGTCAGGCCACCAAGTATGGCGTGCCTCGCATCGCGTTCGTCAACAAGATGGACCGCACGGGCGCCAATTTCGAAAACGCCCTCAACGACATGCGCACCAAGCTCGGTGCGAATGCGTGGCCCATTTTGATTCCGCTCGGCAAGGAGGATTACCTCAAGGGCCAGCTCGACGTGATCAACAAGAAGGCCATCGTCTATTACGACAACGATCAATTTGGTTCCACCTACGCGGTTGAAGAAATTCCCGCCGAGCACAAAGAAATGGTCGATAACGCCTACGAGGAACTCGTGAGCGCTGTGGCCGATCTTGATGATGAGGTGGGAACGCTCTTCCTTGAGGAAAAGCCCATCAGCATCGAAGTTCTCAAGCAGGGCATCCGCCGCTTGACCATTGCCAACAAATTTGTCCCGGTTGTCGGCGGTTCCGCCTTCAAGAACAAGGGGGTCCAGTATCTCGTGGACGCGGTGGTGGATTACCTCCCCAGCCCGCTCGAAACCGTCCCAGCCCACGGTCAGAACCCTGACAACGGCGAAGAGGTTATTGTTCGCGCTGATGACAACGCGAAATTCTGCTCGCTGGCATTCAAGCTCTGGAGCGATCCCTTCGTTGGCAAGCTCGTTTTCTTCCGTGTTTACTCCGGCAAGCTCAGCAAGGGCGACAATGTTTACAACCCTCGCACCAACAAGCGCGAGCGCATCAGCCGCCTCATCCAGATTCAGGCTGACAAGCGCGAGGATATCGACGTTTGCTACTCGGGCGACATCGCCGCCATCGTCGGCATCAAGAACATCACCACGGGTGACACCCTTTGCGACGAGGATTTCAGCGTCATTCTCGAACCTCCGACCTTCCCTGACACGGTTATCTCGATGGCTGTTGAGCCCAAGACCAAGATCGACCAGGAAAAGATGTCCCTCGCCCTCCAGCGCCTCGCTGAAGAAGATCCGACCTTCCGCGTTTACACCAACGAGGAAACCGGCCAGACGATCATCGCCGGCATGGGCGAGCTGCACCTCGAAATCATCCGCGACCGCATGCTGCGCGAGTTCAAGGTGGAAGCCAACTCCGGCAAGCCCCAGATCGCCTACCGTGAAACCATCACCGGCGAAGCCGTCGGCGAAGGCAAGCTCGTCAAGCAGTCCGGCGGGCGCGGTCAATACGGGCACGTCGTCGTGCGGGTCAAGCCGAACGAACGCGGAAAGGGCATCACCATCGACAACAAGACGGTGGGCGGTTCGATTCCGAAAGATTTCATCCCTGCCGTCAAGAAAGGCCTCGAAGAGGCTGTATTGAACGGCGTCGTCGGTGGCTACCCGGTCATCGATGTCAACATCGACATCATCGACGGATCGTTCCACGAAGTGGACTCCAACGAAATGGCGTTCAAGATGGCGGCCATCTTTGCCGCGAAGGACGGCTTCAAGAAAGCCAAGGCGATTCTGCTTGAGCCGATCATGAAGGTCGAAAACCTCACGCCGGAAGAATACCAAGGCGACATCCTGGGTGATCTCAACCGCCGCCGCGGACGCATTCAGAGCATGGAAGCCAAGGGCAACCTCTCCGCAGTCCATGCCGAGGTGCCGCTGGCTGAAATGTTCGGCTACTCCACGGCCATCCGCTCGCTCTCCCGCGGGCGCTCCTCCTACTCGATGGAGCCCTCCCACTTTGAACAGGTTCCCGCGAGCGTCCTCGCAGCCGTTCTCGACCAGAAAGGCTCGTAATTTAACCACCACTTTCTATGACAAACGGCCAAAGAATTCGTATTCGGCTTAAAGCCTTCGATTACCGGATGCTCGATCAGTCCTCCCTGGACATCGTCGAGACAGCCAAGCGCACCGGCGCCAAGGTGGCGGGACCGATTCCGCTTCCCACCCGCATCGAAAAATTCACTGTCAACCGCTCCCCGCACGTGGACAAAAAGTCCATGGACCAGTTCGAAATCCGCACCCACAAACGGTTGCTGGACATCATCGAGCCGACTGCAAAGACGGTGGACGAACTCAAGAAGCTGAACCTCCCGGCTGGTGTTGATATTACCATCAAGATCTGACCGGCGTTCATGAACTAGGAACCGCAATGAAATACGGACTGTTAGGAAAAAAGATCGGGATGACCCGAGTCTATGACGAGAAGGGGAAAATCACCCCCGTGACCGTCGTGGCGGTGGGCGGCAATACGCTGCTCCAGGTCAAGACCGTTGAAAAGGATGGCTATTCCGCCATTCAAGTGGGCTTTGACACGCAGAAAGCCTCCCGCCTCTCCAAGGCAGAGCTGGGCCACTTCGGCAAAGCCTCCTCGGAACCCAAAAAGCGCGTCGGCGAATTTCGCCTCGCGGCGGGTGAAAAAGTCGAGGGCGAGCTCAATCTGACGGCCAGCCATTTCCAGGCCGGGCAGATCGTCGATGTGATCGGCCAGTCCAAGGGCAAAGGCTTCCAGGGCATTATGAAAAAGCATAATACCGATGGTCAGCCCGCTTCCCACGGTTCCATGATGCATCGCCGTCCGGGCGCCATCGGTTGCCGTTCCACGCCGGGCCGCATCTGGAAGAACCAGAGCATGCCGGGCCACATGGGTGATGAACGCATCACGGTTCAAAATCTTCAAATTGTCCAAGTGCGCGATGCCGAACAGGTTTTGCTGATTCGCGGCGCGGTCCCGGGAGCCAACGGCGGATATGTCGTCGTGCGTCCCGCCAAGAAATCCCCACTTCCCGCGGAGGTTAAGTAATGAGCGCAACGGTTCTTTCCATTGAAGCGGCCAAGGCCGCGAATGTCGCCATCATCGCAAATGGCATTGGCACACAAGCGGTGCATGACGTGGTGGTCGCCATGCGCGCCGCCCGCCGCAGCGGCACTGCCTGCACGAAATCCAAGGCGGACGTCAATCTTTCCGGCGCCAAACCCTGGCGGCAGAAGGGCACCGGTCGCGCCCGTGCTGGTTACAAATCTTCGCCCGTTTGGGTGGGTGGCGGCGTGGTCTTCGGACCCAAGCCCCGCGACTACTCCAAGACAGTGACCAAGTCGGTCCGCCGTCTGGCGCTCCGCAAGGCGTTGAGCTCCCGGATTCTCGCCGGCGACGTTTTGGTTGTGGAGAATTTCGCGATTCTCGAGCCCAAGACCAAGGCATTTGTGGGCTGGGTCAAGGAAAACGTCGGCGTGGAAAAAACGCTGATCATCTCCACTGATTTCGACCAAACCACATTCATGGCCGCGCGCAACGTCCAGCCGACCCGGCTGGTTACGGCTGCTGATGTGAACACCGAAGAGCTTCTTGCCTATAAGAAGATCGTCATCACCAAGGGCGCGTTGAGCAAACTGGCAGAAAGGACGCAGAAATGAACGAGCCGCACGATTTGATTCATACAATAGCCTTCACAGAAAAGGCGACCATCCTTGGCGACGCGCACGGCAAATACGTCTTCCGCGTGGCGCCCCACGCCAACAAGCTGCAGATTAAAAATGCTGTGGAGAAGCTCTTTGGCAAGACCGTTACCGCCGTCAACACCTGCAATTACGCGGGCAAGAAACGCCGCGAACGCCGCGCTGACGCGGGACGCACGGCCCACTGGAAAAAGGCCATCGTAACCCTGAAGGCCGGGGAGAAGATCGAACTGGCGTAAAACAGACGTCATTCACCCAACCGAGAATACCGATCATGGCACTCAAAACTTTCCGTCCTCTGACCCCTGCGCAGCGTTACAAGACGCTGCCCGCGTTCGAGGAAATCACCAAGTCCAAGCCCGAAAAGAGCTTGGTAGTCACCTTGAAAAAATCCGGTGGCCGCAACAATCGCGGGCGGATGACCTCGCGCCACCTGGGCGGCGGTCACAAACAGAAATACCGCATCATCGACTTCAAGCGCCAGAAATTTGGCGTGCAAGCTGAGGTGATCGCGATCGAATACGATCCGAACCGCACGGCACGTATCGCCTTGATTCAATACACCGATGGCGTCAAGAGTTACATCCTGGCTCCCACCGGTCTGACCGTCGGCATGAAGGTGTGTTCCGGGGAAAACGTGGCTCCTGATTTGGGCAACGCGATGCCTCTCAAGAACATCCCGCTCGGTTCGGCCATTCACAATGTCGAATTGATGCCTGGCAAAGGGGGGCAGATCGCACGGAGCGCTGGCCAGCAGGCGATTTTGAGCAACCGCGAGGCGGGTTATGCGCTCGTCAAGATGCCATCGAGCGAGATTCGCAAGATTCACGAGAACGCTTACGCGACGATCGGCCAGGTCGGCAACGTCGAGCACATGAATGTTTCCTCGGGTAAAGCCGGCCGTGTGCGCTGGCAGGGTCGCCGTCCGCATGTCCGCGGCATGGTGATGAACCCGGTCGATCACCCGATGGGTGGCGGCCAGGGTAAATCCAAGGGCGGTGGCGGACGCCATCACCCGATGAGCCCATGGGGTCAGCTCGCCAAGGGCTTCAAGACCCGTCGCAAGCACAAGGAGAGCAACAATTTCATCGTCCAGCGTCGTAACGCCAAGAAGTAGCATATGGGAAGATCACTGAAAAAAGGTCCGTTCGTTGAGCTTCATCTTCTCGAGAAAATCGACAAGATGGCTACAGGAGTGAAGAAGCCGATCAAGACCTGGTCGCGCCGTTCGATGATCACTCCAGATTTTGTTGGGCACACGTTTCTCGTTCACAACGGGAAGATTTTCAACTCGGTGTTCGTGACGGAGAACATGGTCGGGCACAAGCTTGGCGAATTTTCTCCGACCCGCGTCTTCAAGAAGCACGGCGCGCACACCGCGAAGGTGACGAAATAATTTATGCTGCGTCCTGCTTTAACGGCAGGCGTGGTGATGTTGGCGCTGGCAATAGGGCCGGATGCCAAAGGTGGCAGTTCTTTCTCAGATTCAGACATAGAAGTATCGGAAGCAAAGGTGACGCTTCAGACGGTTGTTGCGGAGAACCAAGTTCTCAAGCGGCAGGCGGCGGAAGCGCAGGAAGCGATCAAATCGCTCACCGAAAGCCTGGCTGTGTCCAACAGCGAGGCTGAGGTTTTCCGACGCGAGGTGGCGGAGCTCAGGCAGCGGATGACGGCGCTCGGAGTCGATGGACTCAGCGGCGACAGAGGCAAGCTCGAGCAGCGTCTCCTCAAGGCGGTGCGCGATCTCCAACTCGTCCAAAGCGAGAAAGACAAGCTCGCCGACGAACTCGTGCAACTAAGCGAGGCGGTTTTGCGCTACACTAAAGTGGCGACGACCACTGACCCCGAGGCGCGGATGGCGTTGGAAGCGCGTTTGCGCAGTGTGTCGGAAGTGTTGGGGATACCGGGGAGCGGACCTGGGTCCGATGGCAATGCTTCAGAGGCGGCGGGCAGCTTGACAGATGGGATGGTGGTGAGCATCAAGGAGGAACTCTCCTTGGTGGTGGCCAACATCGGCACACGTCAGGGGGTTCGCGTGGGAATGCCCTTCAAAGTGGTAAGGGAGGGAAAGGTGATCGGGATGCTGCGGGTGGTGGACGTGCGGGAAAAAATTTGCGGTGCGGTGATACAAAGTCTGGATTCGGAGAAGAATAAAATTAAAGTGGGCGACCGCCTGATGGTGGATGCCCGGTAAAAAATTTAACTAACATGCAGATCCAATCGACAACCAAATATGCGCGCATCTCGGCCTTCAAGGCCCGGGAGGTGGCGCGTGAAATCCAGGGCTTGCCCGTCGCGACGGCGCTTGACATCGTCGCTTTCAGCCCGAAGAAAGCGGCGGTCCTGATCGCCAAGACGCTCAAGAGTGCGATCGCCAACGCTGAGAACAACAACAATCTGCGTGCGGACACCCTTGTCGTCAAAGAGGCGAGGATCGGCGAAGGCCCCACAGCCAAACGTTTTCAACCCAAGGCGCGCGGCAGCGCCGGACCCATCCTCAAACGCTCGTCCCACATCCGCATTGTGGTGACGGACGAGGTGGAAGTCGTCAAACGCGCGGCCAAAAAAACGGTCGCCAAGCCCGCAAAAGCAGCAAGCAAGGGGAACAAATAATTTATGGGACAGAAAGTTAATCCAATCGGCTATCGCCTCGCGGTCAATCGCGACTGGCGTTCGCGGTGGTATGCCTCACCGAAGGATTTCCCCGAATTCCTCCATGCCGACCTGAAGATCCGCAGCTACGTCAAAAAGAAGCTCATGCAGGCAGCCGTGGCGAAAATCGTCATCGAGCGCGCTTGGAACAGCCTGCGCGTGACGATCTACACCGCGCGGCCCGGCATCGTGATCGGGCGCAAGGGGATGGAAATCGAGAAGATGACCGAGGAGATCGGTTCCATGTCCGGCGGCAAGCAGGTCAAGATTGACATCCAGGAGATCAAGACCCCCGAGCTCGACGCCCAGTTGGTCGCCGAGAATATTTCGCTCCAAATCGAGCGCCGCATTTCCTTCCGCCGCGCGATGAAGAAAGCCGTCCAGACGACGATGGACTTCGGGGCGATGGGAATCAAAGTGCGCTGCGCCGGTCGTTTGGGCGGCGCGGAGATTTCCCGTGCGGAGCGCTACCATGAAGGGAAAGTGCCGCTGCACACGCTGCGCACCCCCATTGATTACGGATTTGCGGAAGCAAACACGGTTTACGGAAAAATCGGCGTCAAGGTCTGGCTGTGCAAGCCCGAGGCCGCGCCCGTCGAAGCCCAGCCAGCAAAGACCGCTTAACCCCGACATAATTTTTTAGAGGAGACTGACTATGCCATTGATGCCAAAACGCGTGAAGTACCGGAAGACGCAGCGGGGAAGCCGCTCCGGCGTTGCTTCGCGCAATGTGACCATCGATTTTGGAGCCTACGCGCTGCAGACCTTGGAACGCGCCTGGATCACCAACACCCAGATCGAAGCCGCCCGTGTCGCGCTGACCCGCAACATGAAGCGCAAAGGCAAGCTCTGGATCCGCATCTTTCCGGACAAATCCGTCACGGCCCGTCCGCCGGAAACCCGAATGGGCAAAGGCAAAGGCCAGCCTGAATACTGGGTGGCGGTTGTTCGCCCTGGCAACATCCTCTTTGAGTTGGATGGCGTGCCGGAGTCGGTCGCCCGCGAGTCCCTGCGGCTTGCGGCTACCAAGCTGCCCATTCGCACCAAATTCCTAACCCGTCACCGCGCGGTCGCCGCCTAATAGGTATGAAGATCAAAGAAATCAAAGAACTGAGCGTTGACGAGCTCCAAGCCCGCAAGCGGGAACTCAACAAGGAAAGCTTCCATCTCCGGCTGCAACAGCAAACCGGCCAGCTTGAGAAGCCGAGCCAGATCCGTTCGATCCGCCGCGAAATCGCCCGGATCGAGACCGTCCTTTCCCAGCGTAGCGGCCAAACGGCCTAAGCACCAAGTCCAATGACCGAGAATCAAACAGCAGCAACCGAAACCGCCCGCAATTTGCGCAAGACCCGCGTGGGTCAGGTGGTTTCCAGCAAGATGAACAAGACCGCCGTCGTCGAGACGGTGACGCGCGTGCCGCACGCCAAGTTTGGCAAGATCGTCAAGCAGGTGAAGAAATTCCATGCGCATGACGAAGAGAACAAAGCCCAGGTGGGAGACACGGTGCGCATCATGGAAACCCGCCCCATCAGCAAATTGAAATGCTGGAGAATTGTTGAAATTCTCAAACATTAAAGTAATCTCGCACTCCTTTTCGCACTATGCTCCAGATCCGAACCAGAATCGATGTCGCCGACAACACCGGCGCACGCATGGCCAAGATGATCGGCGTCATCGGCAAGCCGACCAAAGTCGCCCGCGTTGGTGACATCATCACGGCACACATCCGCGAAGCCTCTCCCGGCGGCACCGTCAAGAAGGGCGACGTGGTCAGAGCCGTTGTGGTGCGGACTCGTCAACCCGTTCGGCGTGAAGACGGCTCGTATCTCCGCTTCGACAACAACGCCATCGTCATTATCGACAAAGATTTGAACCCGCGCGGCACGCGCATCTTCGGACCGGTCGCTCGCGAACTGCGCGAGCGCAATTTCATGAAGATCGTATCGCTCGCACCCGAAGTATTATGATGCAGAAGTTTCACGTCAAAAAGGGCGACCAGGTGGAAGTGATTTCCGGAGACCATAAAGGTGCTGTCGGGAAAATCCTCCAGGTTCTCCCCAAGAAATCGCAAGTGCTCATCGAAGGGGTGCGCTTGATCAAGAAGCACACCCGCAAATCCCAGGATCACCCCCAGGGAGCGATCGTCGAACGCGAAGGCCCGATCCAAGTCTCCAACGTGAAGGTCGTCGAAAAGGTGAAGAAAGGGAAGGCGGCGTAACCGTCACTTTAGCATATGGCAGTAGAATTTTACACAGAATACAAGGAACGGGTAGTTCCCGCGCTCAAGGAAAAGCTGGGTTACAAGAACCCGCATCAGGTTCCCCACGTCGAGAAAGTCGTCGTGAACACCTGCGTTGGCTCTTCCTCCGACGTGAAGCAGGCGTTGGAAGACGCCAAGGCTGAACTGGCGCTCATCACCGGGCAAAAGCCCTCGGAAACACGCGCCAAGAAGAGCATTTCCAACTTCAAGCTGCGTGACAAGCAGGCCATCGGCGCGAAGGTGACTTTGCGCGGGGCTCGCATGTATGAGTTTTTGGAGCGTCTCATCAAGACCGCTCTTCCGCGCATCCGCGACTTTCGCGGCATTTCGCCGAAAGCATTTGACGGTCAGGGGAACTACACATTGGGCGTAACCGACCAGAGCATTTTCCCTGAAGTGGAACTCGACAAAATCAAAAGAAACGTCGGGTTTGATATTACAATTGTCACCAGCGCCAAGACCAATGCAGAGGCCAAGGCATTGCTGACCGAACTGGGAGTCCCGTTCACCGACAAGGCGAAGAAAACCGCCTAATAAAATATGAGCAATTTGTCCGATCCCATCGCCGATTTTCTGACCCGGTTGCGCAACAGCGCCACTGCGATGAATCTCGAAACGAAAGCACCCTATTCGAAAATCAAGGTCGAGATCGCCCGCATCCTGAAGCAGGAAGGCTACATCGCCGGTTACGAAGTGAATACAGAGGGAGCGTTTCCTGAAATCCGCATCACCAACAAGTTCGTCAACCGCACCCCGGCCATCACCGGGCTCAAGCGGGTCAGCAAACCCGGTCTTCGCCGTTACGTGGGTTCCCAGGATATTCCCCGGGTGCTCGGCGGGCTCGGGATTTCCATCCTCTCAACGCCCTGTGGGATTGTCACGGGTCGTGAGGCAAAGAAGCAGAATGTCGGCGGCGAATTGCTCGCCTACGTTTGGTAACTCCCTAAATTTGTATGTCGCGAATTGGAAAAAAGATCATCGATCTGCCGACAGCGGTGAAGGTCGCCGTCTCGCCCGAGGGCGGGGTTAAAGTCGAGGGGCCGAAAGGCCAACTCGAGTGGACACTACCGAAGCAGATTAGTGCGCGGATAGAAAACTCGAAAGTCGTTGTGGAACGCGCGAGCGAGCTGCGCAGTGTGCGCGCCTTGCACGGGCTTTCCCGCGCGCTTGTCGCCAACATGGTGACAGGCGTTTCAACGGGATTCACCAAAGACCTCGAAATTCATGGGGTTGGTTTCAAGGCGGCGGTTCAGGGCAAAGCTCTCAACCTGAGCCTTGGATTTTCCCACCCGGTGTTGTTCCCCATTCCCGAGGGGATCAAGGTGACAGTCACCGAGAACACCAAAATCAAGATCGAAGGGGTCGACAAGAAAGTTGTCGGCCAGGTCGCGGCAGACATTCGCGCGTATTACCCGCCGGAACCCTATAAGGGCAAGGGCGTGCGTTATGCGGGTGAGCAACTCGTCCGTAAGGAAGGCAAAACCGTTCAATAATTTCGTATGGCTTCACTTGAAAAAATTAAAATGCGCCATGTCCGGCTTCGCAAGCGGATCACCGGCACCACGGAGCGCCCTCGTTTGGCGGTTCATTTCTCTGGCAAGAATATCTATGCCCAGGTGATTGACGACGTCTCTGGCCGCACATTGGCTGCGGCGGCGACGACTGAAAAGAGCCTTGAGGGAGACGCCTCCCTGCGCGCCAACTGCGCAACGGCGGCGACGATCGGCAAATTGGTTGCCGAACGCAGCAAAAGCGCCAAGGTGGACAAAGTTGTATTTGATCGCGGTGGTTTCCAATACCACGGCAAAGTAAAGGCGCTGGCGGATGCCGCGCGTGAAGCCGGACTAGAATTTTAATTATGGCAGCTCCCAATCCACGTAAAGGCGACCGCCGCGACCGCAATAGAGAATCCAACGAGCCCAAGTCGGATCTTACCGAAAAGGTCGTTTTCATCAACCGTTGCGCCAAAGTCGTCAAGGGCGGGCGCCGGTTTAGTTTCAGCGCCCTGATCGTCACCGGCAACAAGGCCGGCAAGGTCGGCTACGGCTTCGGCAAGGCCAATGAAGTTTCCGAGGCGATTCGCAAAGCCTCTGAAGCGGCCAAGAAAGACCTCGGCGCGGTGGCTGTTTATAACAACACCATCCCCCATGAAGTCATCGGCGAATTCGGCGGCGGCCGCGTGCTGCTGCGTCCCGCATCGCCCGGAACGGGCGTGATCGCCGGCGGCGGCGTGCGTGCGGTCATCGAAGCGGCGGGAATCAAGGACGTGCTTGCCAAGTCCCTCGGCTCCAGCAACCATGCGAACGTCGTGAAGGCGACGATCGCCGCGCTCAAGATGCTCCGTCTGCGCGAAGAAATTTACAAAATCCGCGGCATCTCCAAGAAGGAAGTCGCCATCCCAGCTTAATCCATGAATCTCGAAACATTGAAGCCCCGTCCCGGCTCCAAGCACCGCGTCAAGCGGCTTGGCTGCGGGGAAAGTTCCGGCCACGGCAAAACTTCCGGCAAGGGCCACAAAGGCCAGAAAGCTCGTTCGGGCGGTTCCATCCGTCTCGGGTTTGAAGGCGGCCAGATGCCCCTCATCCGCCGTCTTCCCAAGCGCGGCTTTAACAACGCCGAGTTCAAGACGAAGTGGGCGACGGTCAACGTAAGCCAGCTCAACGCATTTGAGGACGGCGCAACCGTTAACGAAGCGGCCCTTCTCGAAAAGAAGCTCATTCGCGGCATCTATGACGGCGTCAAGGTTCTCGCGAACGGGGATTTGACCAAGAAACTGGTTGTTGCCGTTGACAAAGTCAGCGCGGCTGCAGCCGAAAAAATCCAAAAAGCCGGCGGCAGCGTGGAAGCTGTTGCGGTGAAGTAAGCGGGGGCGCTCGCTTGCATGATCTCGGCCTTTACAAACACATTTAAGATTCCGGAACTCCGGAATCGGGTGCTATTCACGTTGTTGTTGCTGGTGGTTGTCCGTCTTGGGGCGGCCATCACCTGTCCCGGGGTTGATGCCTCGGTGCTTCATGAGTGGTTCAAGCATGAGGCCACGCGCGCGGCGGGTGGCAACAGCTTCGCGGCGCTCTTCAACTTGTTCAGCGGCGGCGCAATGGAAAATTGCGCGATTTTTTCGTTGGGAGTGATGCCCTACATCAGCGCCTCGATCATGATGCAGTTGCTCACGGCGGTAGTCGCGCCGTTGGCGAAACTGGCCAAGGAAGATGGCGGGCGTCAGAAGATCACCCAATACACCCGGTATGCCACCATCGCGCTTTGCTTGATGCAGGGGGCCGCGCTGGCGTCGACTTTTCAGAACCCGGGCTCCAATATTTTCCTGCCCGGCATCGTTGAAACAATCGGGCGGCTCGGACGCCATCTGGTCGTCAACGAAGGGTTCTTCTCCTTTCTCTTCCCCACCGTGATTGCGCTGACAGCAGGGACCATGTTCCTGATGTGGATCGGTGACCAAATCACCGAGCGCGGAATCGGCAACGGGATGTCGTTGATCATCACCATCGGCATCGTGGCACGCCTGCCCGCAGGTTTGATGCAGGTATGGCAAACCTTCATCCCTTCCGAAGGCCAAAAGAGCTCAGTGCAGCCGATGGTTCTGGTTTTGATGATCGCGTTCTTCTTGATGGTCGTGGCGGCGGTGATTTGCATCACCCAGGCCCAGCGCAAGATCGCGGTGCAATACGCCAAGCGCGTGGTGGGCCGCAAACAGACAGGTGGCGGCACGCAATACATGCCCTTGAAGGTGAACTACGCGGGCGTCATGCCGATCATCTTCGGTCAGGCGTTGTTGATGTTCCCCTACCAGATTGTTCAATCTATTCCCCTGCTTAGAGGCAGCGATATCGCGCAAAAAGTCGCGGCGAATCTCTCCGATGGCCCCCTTCATTACAGCGTCTATGCGGCGATGATCTTCTTCTTCAGCTATTTCTGGGTGGCCACGCAGTTCCAACCCCAGCAGATTGCCGAGGACCTCAAGAAATACGGCGGCTACATCCCCGGGGTTCGCCCTGGCAAGCCGACGGCCGATTATCTCGATTACGCGATGACCCGCCTGACGTTCGCCGGCGCGGTGTTCCTGACGATCATCGCCATCCTTCCCCAGGTGTTGACGCGTTCCTTGGGGGTTCCCCAAATGGCGGCATCCTTCTTCGGCGGCACCAGTCTGCTCATCATGGTGGGCGTCGTGCTGGACACGATGCGCCAGATTGAAACGCATTTGATCCAGCGCCACTATGATGGGTTCCTGCGCAAGGGGCGTCTGCGTGGACGCTTTGAACGGACCCCTTCGGGTTTCGGAGAGGCCGTGCAGCAGGGGGCGATGATTTGGCCCTTCGTGGTAGTTGCTGCGCTGGTGATCATTGCCGCAGTCCTCTTCCTGGCACACGGGTATCGCTAGTGAAAACGCGGATCGTTTTGTTAGGCCCGCCGGCATCCGGCAAGGGAACGCAAGCGGAGTTGATCAAGGCGCGTTTTGGGATTCCAACGGCATCCCCCGGCGCCATGTTGCGCGAGGAGATGCGCATGGGAACACCGCTGGGGGTTGAAGCCGATCGTCTGACCCGCAACGGCTTGATGGTTCCCGACTCGATGGTCATCGAGTTGGTGCGCAAGTGGCTCGACGCGCATCCTGACGGATTTGTTTTCGACGGATTCCCCCGGACGATCTTCCAGGCGGACGCCCTGGCGGAGATGCTGGCCGGGCGGAAAGCGGCGCTGGACGCCGTTTTGTTTTTCGACGTGACGACGGAGACCATCTTTGAGCGCGTGATGAACCGGGTGACGTGCAGTCAGTGCGCAAAGAGTTTCGCCATCGGCCTGCATCTTGAAGCGCAAAAATCGCAGTGCCCCGAATGCGGCGGCGCGTTGATCCGACGCGGCGATGACACCCCCGCAGCGCTTGAGCAGCGGATTGTGGAATACCGCGAAAAAACCGAGCCCCTGGTGGCGTATTACCGTTCCCGGGGATTGCTTTGGACCTTGAAGGGGGCGGAACGGCCCGAGGGCGTTTTCGCGGAAGTTGTTTCCATATTGGAGGCCGCATGATTCCGATAAAGACAGCCAAAGAGATGGACAAGATGCGGATCGCCGGGCAGGCGGCCGCAGAGGTGCTCGGGCGCACGGCGGCGTTGATCCGGCCGGGCATCAGCACTAGGGAAGTGGACGAGGCGGCGGCGCAGTTCATGACGGAGGCCAGTTGCCGGAGCGCTTTTCTTGGGTACCGGGGATTCTCCGGTAATATTTGTATTTCGTTGAATGACGAGGTCGTCCACGGGATCGGCGGGCCGCGAAAAATCCAGTATGGCGACATCGTCAAGCTCGACATCGGCGTCATCAAGGGCGGCTGGGTGGGAGACACTGCAACGACGGTCGCGGTGGGGATGATCGATCCCGCCGTGCAAAAGCTCCTGGAGGTGACCGAGGAATCGTTGCGAGTGGCCATTACGCATGCCGTGGAAGGCGGGCGTTTGGGGGATTTGTGCGCCTCGGTGGAGGAAACGGTGGCCGCGCACGGGTTTAGCGTCGTGAGGGAATTTGTCGGGCATGGCGTGGGGCGCAGGCTTCACGAGGAGCCGCAAGTGCCCAACTACGGCGTGCGCCGGACGGGGCCGAGACTGAAAGCCGGCATGACCCTGGCCATCGAACCGATGGTCAACATGGGCGTGAGCCAGGTGAGAATGTTGCAAGACGGCTGGACAGTTGTCACCGCAGACGGTAAACCATCCTCGCATTTTGAACACACCGTCCTGATAACCCACGGAGAACCAGAAATCCTCACATGGCGAGAAAAGACGCAATCGAAGTAGAATGCAAAGTCGTGGAGCTGCTGCCGAACACCATGTTTCGGGTGGAACTGCCCAACGGCCATCGGGTTTTGGCGCATATTTCAGGAAAAATGCGTTTGCACTTCATTCGGATCTTGCCAGGCGACAAAGTTGTGTTAGAAATGTCCCCTTACGACCTGTCCAAGGGGCGAATCACCTTTAGGCAGAAGTAGAAAAAAATACGAAAGTCGCTCTCGGGAGTTGGTTTTCCCGGGGCGTTTTTTTGTCCCCAAATAGCCCCTGCAAAGGCGCGGAAAATTTAGTAAAAAAAGCTAGAATATGAAAGTTAGAGCATCGGTAAAAAGGCTGTGTGAATCTTGCAAGATCGTGAAGCGCAAGAACGTTGTGCGCGTTCTCTGCAAGAACGCCCGGCACAAGCAGCGCCAAGGTTAAACCAGAAAACATTTTCAGAATATGCCACGACTACTCGGAGTTGAAATCCCCGGCGACAAACGGATCGAAGCCTCGCTGCCTTACATTTACGGCATCGGGCCTTCCTGGGCGAAGAAGATCCTCGAACAAGCCAACATCAACGGCGACATCCGCGCGAAAGACCTTTCGGTGGAGCAGATCAACCAGATCATCCAGGCGATCGCCGCCAACAACCTCTTGATCGAGGGCGACCTGCGCCGCGACATCCAGAGCAACCTGAAGCGCCTCCAGGCGATCAACAGCTACCGTGGCATCCGGCATCGCCGCGGGTTGCCCGTGCGCGGCCAGCGCACCGGCACCAACGCCCGCACCCGCAAGGGACCGCGCAAGACGGTGGGCGTCCAGCGCGCCAAGGACAAGAAATAAGCGATTTTTTTAGACACTATGGCAGAAGAAACAAATGCACCCGTGACACCTGTCGCTCCTGAAGCGACTGCTCCGGTGGCTCCCGAAGCGGCAACCCCGGCGGCAACGCCGGCCTCAGAAGGGGCCGCAAAAAAGAAGGCGCCCAAGGCGTCGAAGAAAGCAGCAGCCGCAGCGGCCGCAGCTCCAGAAGTCAAGAAAGAGGAAAACCTCTCTCTTGATCCCAATGTGATCGAGCCGGTCAAGATCATCAAAGCCAAAGGCGCCAAGAACGTGCACACCGGCATTGCGCACGTCCAGGCGAGCTTCAACAACACCATCGTCAGCATCACCGACCTCAACGGCGCGGTGATCGGCTGGTCGAGCGCTGGCAAGGCGGGCTTCCGCGGTTCGCGCAAGAGCACCGCGTATGCGGCCCAGATGGTTGCCCAGGATGCCTGTCGCCAGGCGATGGGGCATGGGTTGAAGGAAGTCGAAGTGCGGGTCAAAGGGCCGGGGGCAGGACGCGAGTCCGCCGTTCGCGCCATGCAAGCCATCGGCCTCGACATCACCGTGATCCGGGACGTGACGCCGGTTCCACACAATGGCTGCCGTCCGCCAAAACAACGCCGCGTCTGATCTGAACCACTTTTTTTATGGCTCGTTATACTGGTCCTAAATCCAAAATCAGCCGCCGTTTCGGGGTGGCAATCTTCGGCCCATCCAAGGCGATGGAGCGCAAGAACTACGGTCCCGGCATGCATGGCCCCAAAGGGGCGCGCCGCAAACAGTCTGAATACGCATTGGCGCTCGCCGAGAAGCAGAAACTCCGTTATCAATACGGCGTTCTCGAACGGCAGTTCCGCCGCTATTTCCAGACTGCGTTGACCCGTCGTGGCGTTACCGGCTTGATCCTGCTCCAGCTTCTGGAGACCCGTCTGGACAACGTCGTTTACCGGCTCGGTTTCGCCAACTCACGTTCGGCTGCCCGTCAATTCGTCTCCCACGGCCACATCACCGTGAACGGCAAGAAGGTGGACATCTCCTCCTACAACGTTCGTCCTGGTGACAAGGTTGCGGTCAAAGACAAACCCGCATCCCGCAGCCTTGCGGCACGCTTCCTCGAACTCACCCAGATCGCTCCGATACCGGATTGGCTCGAAGCGGACAAGGAGAACTTCGCAGGCGTTGTTGCGCGGATTCCTACCCGCGAAGAGATTGCACCGATCGTTAACGAACAGTTGATCGTCGAACTCTACTCGCGCTAAACGTCACAGAGCAGACAAACTTCAAAAAGGCCGGGGGAAACCCCGGCCTTTTTGCTTTGCGTGCCATGCGAGGAAAGGAGTTTTCGGCACCTCTTGCCAAAAGAGATGACGCCTCCTTCTTTTGGCAGACGCTCTAACCGGGAAGCCAGAGCAGAGGCGCTCAGTCCTCGTATTCAATGGCCGCGATGGCGGCCATGACGCGGTCGGCCAGGCGTTGATAGACTTCGCGGCCGCCTTCGAGGTCGGCTTTGGTGAAGTAAATCGGTTCGCCGAGCACGATGGTGATGGGGAGGGGCCTGAACTTGCCCTTGCGGGGCAGGGCTTCGTAGGAGCCGAAGATGCGCATGGGGACGACCGGGGCGAGCGTCTTGGCGATGATAAGGCCGATGCCGGGCTGGGCGGGTTGCAGATCGCCGTTGTGCGTCCGCGTGCCCTCGGGGAAGATCAAGGTGGCGTAGCCCTGCCGCAGGATGCGCACGGAGAGCTTGAGCGCGGTGGAATCCCCGCCCTTGGGGTCGATCGGGACGACGTTGATCTGGGGCAGGAACCAGCTCATGAAGCGGGATTTGAAGAGCGTGTCGCGTGCGAGGGTATAGAGCTCGCGTTCGCAGGTGATGCCGGCCATGGGCGGGTCCAGATAGCTCTGGTGGTTCATCGCGAGGATGGCGGGGCCTTCCTCGATCATCCGTTCCGGGTGAACCAGCCGGAAGTTGAAGAACGTGCTGCCGAAGAATTTGAAGATGCTGTGGCCGAACTGGTAGAACGCTCTCATCGCTTCATCGTGAA